>Ga0233437_1001806_pt1 | contig 36202 bp, 30 predicted proteins | sample SI_122_August201_FD_182714 | JGI IMG/M metagenome (GOLD analysis project Ga0233437, IMG submission 182714) | Seawater microbial communities from Saanich Inlet, British Columbia, Canada - SI_122_August2016_200_MG | ecosystem: Environmental > Aquatic > Marine > Inlet | place: Canada: British... | reverse complement strand
ATGATGCTTTTTTTTCTATCGTGTCCCTTAATTTAGGCGGGGTAAACAGCAGCATTAAATAGAAACACCAAAATTACAGTTACATGAGTATATTTTTCATTCAGCTATTGTTTTAGCAAAATCCTGACCAGACATTGCCGATGCGCCCCAGGAACTAAAGTCTTCTGCCTCTGAAAATGCATCGTATCTATTCATCTTATTTCCGGGGCCGAGGGCGTTCTGAAACCAGTTAATTATTAAATATTGGCTCAAAAATTAGTTGGCATTCTGTTGGCAAAATGTCCAGTGTTTTGGTGGCTTTTGCAGATAGGTTATGTGAAGTTATTTATGAACGATCCCTAAGGATGAAAGCCGTAGATTTAAAGCGCTTTCACTGGCTTCAATCTACCGGCTCATCACTTTGCTGATCAACAGCAAGTTCTTTCTCCGGTCTCCGTTGTATATCCCACTCGGAAACTTAGAGAAAATCATGATACTTTTAAAATGATCTTGCCACAGTTCCCGTCCTGCATCACCAGTTCATGTGCTTCAGGAGCGTCTGCGAGAGATAGTGTTTGACTGATGATTGGTTTGACGACTCCTTGAGCCATTAGTTGAATCAGGTTTTTATGGGTATCGGCAGCCTCTTCAGGAGAACTGGCAAATACAGCCAAACCTCTGATTTCTGTCTCTTTGCCCATGGTTGCTCTGGGGTCGATTTCAATTTTACCCCTGCTGCCGATAATAATGACCCGACCTTTGGGCGCCAATAGTTCAAGATCGGCTGCCAGGTTTACATTTGCCAGGTTTTCAAGAATCAGATCGACCCCTTTGTTGCCGGTTTGTTCTTTAATTTCTTCGAGATAGGTTGGAGACTTGTGATTGAAGGTAAAATCGGCCCCCATTTCCTTTATCAGCTGAAGCCCTTCTTCCGTACCGGCTGAACCGTAAATGGTCAAGCCCAGGCTTTTAGCAATCTGGATGGCATTGAGGCCAACTGACCCGCTGGCACCGTGGATAAAAACACTTTCTCCAGCCAGAGCACGCCCCCTGATGGCAAGCGCTCTCCAGGCAGTCGCTCCGGGAACACCAATAGCCGCACCCGCTTCAAAGGAAACATTCTCTGGCAATGCATGGACCTGTTGTTCATTACATAAAACTATTTCCGCGTAAGCTCCACTGACAGAAGCGGAGCAATAAACTCGATCACCGGGTTTAAACCGAGTGATTGCCGAACCGACTTTGGCAACGATGCCTGCCGCGTTCCCGCCGGGTGTGAATGGCAATTGGGGGAGCATAGGGTAAGTGCCTGCCCTGATATAGGTTTCTACCGGATTAATACCAACCGCTTTGACATCGATTAAAATCTGGCTGTTGTCTGGTGCAGGGTCCTCAATCTCTTCCAGCATCATCACTTCCGGTGCTCCAAATTGGTTAACGCGTATCGCTTTCATGTTTTCTCCTGAATGTTTATTCCATTTCTGCAATGTCCTGTTAGGTTTTTGCAAAACAAAAGCTGAATGATGAAACCCCTCTCTGCGCATAAGGATCTAAAGATTTTCTAAGTTTGCTTCACGAAAAACCGCCAAACTCGCCTACCTCGCTCAAACAGGCTCATTTTCGCTACGCTAAACTAAGAAAATCTAGTAAATCCTTATAAGCTCGATCCAGGTTTCATCATTCAGCTTTCTGCAAAAACCTAACCGGACATTGCTGATTCCATTTATGAATGCTCTATTGTAAAACGACCAATTACAGTATGTCCATCATGTCGGAAAAAGCGGGTGTTATTATTAAAGGAGGTGAGAGAGATATGCACACTCTTACATACAGGCTGTGAGCAAGGATGATCCGCGCGTTAGGTAAGAAAGGGGACCTGTCTCTCAAGTTTTTGGACTGGTCAATTCAGCTAAAAAAATCTATAGCTATGGGTACAACGTTCCATCGCACCCTGCAAAAAGGGGAATAAGCTGAAAGAACGTCTCTGGACAACCAGCATTTAAAAAGAGATATGCAAAACCCCCCTGATACAACGGATTCCAACGATCCGTCTCATCCCGATTCAACTCTTTATCAAAAGACGGTGACGGCACTGTCGGCAACCACTGGCATTTCCGATAGGTTTAGACAGAGCCTCTTGAGCCTCAATGGGGAGATGATCAATCGGATTGCCCATGCCGGCGGCATTCTCAGGCGAGAGGTGTGGCCCTGTGGTTTGACCCGGGAAAATGTGCTGCAAACGGCTGAACAGGTCTGGCAGGTTCTCCCGGATTGCAGCGACAGTTTTTTGATCGCATTTCAAGCCGCTCTGCCTGTGCTGTCCAAGAGGGAGATCAACGAGTGGATCGGATACGGATGGGGGTTTCAGAAAGCGTTTCCGTCAACGCCGCTGCTTTGTAAGGCTTATTTCCAGACGAGTCCGATCTTTTTTTCCGAGCGTGCGTTTGGCAACCTGGATATATGGGTAGATGAAGCGTTGCGGATCGCCGCTCTGTCTGTCAATGTGGCATGCAGGTATGTGGCGTTGATCCCGGCGTACGTCGATAACGATAGTCAGTTGCACTTGAGGGAGTGGGGCGGAAAAATCAGGGAAATACTGGCTGTTGAAGCCGAGGTTGAAGCGGCAGCGCTGGGATTTTCCGAGACCAGTGTCGAGTTGTTGAAGCATATCAGCCACAGAATTTTCCAAAACTGGTGTTCCGCCGGGATGCAGTTGCTGCGAAAATCCCCCACCATGGCCGGGCAGTTTTTTTCGGAGATGCCCAAGGGGATGTCTTCACTATACCAGACTGAAATGCGGAAGATTTTTGATTTAACGGGGCTGGTGTCGAAAGAGTTGCCTGGAAAAGCGGTCGAGTTTTATCAGTCTGCAGCGACAGCTCTTTTGAACCTCAATCCGAACGTTCGGGAAAGGGTCCTGGATATCACCCGCAAAAATGCCCAGGGTCAGCCAGAGTCGGTGCAGACGCTGTTCGATCGCATCGTAAATGGGATCCGGACGTTGTCCTATCCCGATCAGGAAACGGTTATCAACAGCGAATCAAACGTGGGTAAGCTGTCTGTTGCGGCCTCCAATGCCTATTTCGAGAATGCCGCATTACTATTGGCGTCTGTCCGAACCTCCTTTTTCCCTTTCTGGATGGAAGAGGGCTGTTCACGCTTGGGGCAGTCTGAAAAGAGTGGCATCGATTATTTTGGTTTTGATTCTCCAGAGTCACAGGATACGCTGGCTAAATGGAAAGAGGCCATTTTCCTGGAGGATTGTGAAAAGCCGTTTTCTTTTTTTGCCAGAGCCCTTTGTGGCAGAGATATTCGTTTGAAGCCCGCTGAAGAACGCACTGTGGAATCCAATGCGGCTTATCGGCAGTCCCCGGAGGATGGTGGAGATGTCCTGTATCTTCCAACGTTTATTGCCGAAGCTGCCAACGCGGCCGATAATTTCAGACAGTACAAAGTGACGATTGCCCACCAGTCGGGATATATTGAATTTGGAACCTTTGGTCCCCATTTTTCTCTGATTGCGCAATATTTCAATGAATTTCCGTTCCCGGAACTGATCAGAGATATCTTTTTCATTTTGGAAGATGGACGGATCGACAGGAGCCTGCGCGCTAATTATCGGGGGCTTTGTCAGGATCTGGACTATGTGCTCCATTCTCTGCTGGAGAAAAGGGTCTTTCCCTCGGATCCGCCTTTACATGAGGTCCTGGAGGTTTTACTGCGACTGGTTTACGGTTGCTTGACAAAACCGGACCTTCAACCCCGGGTCATTCCTTATTTAGAGGAAATTGAAAAAAGCCTGTCCGGCTTTTACAATCCGGATACCCGTGTTGAAGATGTATTGACCAAGGCTGTTGAAATCCATATCCTGCTGAAACCCCTATTTCCGTTACAGGCGTACCTGCCGTTCGCATCGCTTGCGTATCTGGAAACCTCGGATCTGGATCTGATACCTGATGGTGAGGGAGACGAGGCCCCCGAAAGTATTAAAAGCGGTGAGGATAGTCCTGGTGAGGGAGTTGAGCTTTCCGAAGAGGAGAGAGAACGGTTGCTGGAGTTGCTGAAGGATATTGCTGTGCTTGAACCTATCAAAAAAGGGCAGGGCGGCAAAGGGATGCTGATCGAGAATCTGTCAGCTCAGGTTATCGGAGAACTTGATGATCAGGGCTCAGACGATCCGAAACCGGAAAATCGTAACGTCGTGACAGGTGGACTCTCAAAACTGACGACGCGCAAAGGCCCTTTTTATTACGACGAGTGGGACTATCTCCAGAAAAATTATCGCAAGAAATGGTGCTGTTTAAGGGAAGTGACGGTCGATCCGGCTGAATCAGGGTTGTATGAAAATATTTACAGTGAGTACAGCGACCTGATCAGGGATGTGAAACGGCAGTTTCAGAGAATCCGGCCTGAGGAGCTGGAGCAGCTCAAAAGACTGGAGTGGGGTAGTGAAATCGATTTCAATGCCATGATTCAGAACGTTGTCGATCGAAAAATCGGAGATACCCCGTCAGACCGGATATTTGCCAGAAGGGAAAAAAAGCGCAGAAGTATCTCCACCCTGCTGCTGATCGATATGAGTGCCTCAACGGATCGGATGGCAGCGTCTGTGTACGCATCCGGCAATACTGCGGAAAACGGGGAGAGCCAGGCCGTCGGGTTGCCCATGTCAGACGGGAGTGATAAACGGATTATCGACATTGAGATTGAAAGCCTGGTTGTGATGGCAGAAGCGCTCGAAGCGCTGGATGACAATTACGCAATTTTCGGGTTTTCGGGTTATGGACGGGAACAGGTCGAGTTGTTTTCCATCAAGGACTTTGCCGATGCCTATTCACAGGAGACGAAAAACCGGATCTGTGGGATTCAGCCACGGAAAAGCACCCGCATGGGGCCAGCTATCCGACATGCCACCAATCGACTCAAGGAAACCGCGTCCGATTTTCAGCTGATGATTATGCTGAGTGATGGATATCCCCAGGATATGAACTATGGGGAGGATCGCACATCTCAAACCTATGCACTGCATGATACCATGATGGCACTGGTGGAATCGAGGCGATCGGGGGTCCGTCCTTTCTGTATTACGGTCGATCAGTGTGGGGACGATTATCTGCGGAAAATGATCGATCCTGCCAGTTACCTTGTTATCAAAGACATCTATTCGCTGCCGGCTGTCCTACCCCGGGTAGTGGAATCACTTATGGGATAAAAGATGATAGCGATCAGTATGTGCCTGTTGGGGATAAACTGCAACTACGCCGGGAAAAATAATAAAAATGAAAAAGCGGTTGACCTCTTCAGAGCGGGAGAAGCTCTCGCGGTCTGTCCGGAACAGTTGGCAGGTTTTACGACCCCCAGAGTTCCTGCTGAAATTATTGGTGACAGGGTAGTCAACCAGGAGGGGCAGGACGTGACGCGGCAGTTCCAAAAAGGGGTAGACGAAGCGATCAAACTGGTTCAGCTGGCAGGTTGCACGAAAGCACTTCTAAAAGCACGCTCACCGTCTTGTGGATGCGGTAAAATTTACGATGGGTCGTTCTCACATACCGTGATCGATGGAGACGGTCGCTTTGCCAAAAGGCTGAAAAAGCTGGGAATAGCTGTTGAAACGGAAGAGTCATGGAGCGATTTGAGTGAATAAAAAAGAGCATATTGAACCCTGGAAAATCGATTTGGATCGATACACAATGGATTTTCTGAATGGTCTGAGCGGTTTCTGTGGCGCACTCCTCTCCACATTGAACGGTCTTGAAAGTGCCATGCGGCAATTTCACCCCCCGAATCTGCCAAAAATTCAGGCAGCGCTACGCCCTTTTGAACAGCGTCTGAAAGCTGCCAGAATCATATTCGAACAGGATATACTGTCCAGCGGTACTGACAGAGTAACAGATCAACTACTGAAAGTGACCGCTGCAGCAGACAGGTGCCTGGACTATTTTCTGGGCGCTGAACAGCCGCAAACGGCCATCGGCCAGATTATGAAGGCGATGCGTCAGCTCTATCGAGCACAGGAGTACCTCTATCCTCTGATTGAGGGGTTGAAGCCCGTTGGCCGATACTTTCTTGAGGCCCCGCTGCGGGATAGATTGGCAGATTACAAGACACCTTTGCAAGATAGTTCAAAAGCCGGTCTCTATCTGTCACAGGGTGATGAGACTACGGGTGAATACTGTTTTTATGTGCCTGAAACCTATACTGCGAACAGCGCCTGGCCGCTGGTTGTGGCTTTGCATGGTGGCAGCGGTAGCGGGCGGGATTTTATCTGGCTGTGGCTAAGGGAAGCCCGTAGTCGGCGTTTTTTACTCGCTGCTCCCAGTTCGGCGGGTCGCACCTGGTCTTTTGACAGTCCGGTGGATGCCAAGGGGATTTCAGCGATGATCGATACGTTATCAGAGAAGTGGCGGGTGGATCGGACCCGGATTCTGCTGACTGGTTGTTCTGATGGCGCCATCTATACCCTGACCTGTGGAATCCAGAAAAACTCTCCATTTACTGCCCTGGCCCCGATCTCAGGTGTCCTGCACCCGATTGATCTGACGTTTGCCAAGCAAAAAAGGATCTATCTCGTACATGGGACACTAGATTGGATGTTTTCGATTCAATATGCCCATCAATCTTTGGCAAGACTGAAGACGGCCGGGGCTGAGGTGGAGTTTCGTGAATTGACAGACCTTTCTCATACGTACCCCAGAGAAGAGAATGACGCGATTCTCAGCTGGTTCGACCCTGCTCTTTCAATAGGCAAAAAACATAGTTTATAGCAGACGTTTCTAGACGGCTTTTTTCATATAAACGTCTGGCAATTGAAACTAAAAAACCATACAATAACAAACATCAAAATCCTGTTGATTATTTCAAGTGCAGGACGGCTGGAACCTGCCCTGCCATGGCCACAGAACCGCCTAAAAGAGACATATTCTTGAGCAGAAGTACGGAAATTGGAAAACCTGAATTGGGATGATATGATATGGCTGTGAATTCAAATATTCGGATACTGGTTGTTGACGATTTTTCGCCCATGAGAAAGGCTCTCCGAGAGGCCTTGGAAATGTTGAAATTCACCAATATTGAAGAAGCAGAAAACGGATTTATTGCCCTTGAAAAATTGGATGCCGCTAAATTTGATCTGGTGATTTCCGATTGGACCATGCCGGAAATGGATGGTCTTGAACTGCTGGAAAAAATTAAAGCGACCGAAAAAATCAAGCATATTCCCGTGATGATGGTTACAGCAGAGGCTGCACAAAAAAATATATTGAAAGTGATTAAAGCCGGTGCCGCCAACTATATTGTCAAACCGATCACAGTACGAACACTCTTGACAAAAATTGAGAAGATATTCAGTCCAACTTCCTGATCCTATCTCTACAAGATCTTTGGTAACAGGCCAAACTTACCCCGGCTGCATCCACTGATGATTCACTTTCACACAGGTATTTTATGAAGTCGCTTCCCGTTGACTACAGTCGTAAATGGTTAACCATGTCTGCAGTCTCCATGGGGATTTTCCTGGCGACGATTGATGGCAGCATTGTCAATGTGGCACTACCGACCCTGGTCAAAGAATTCAATACCGATTTTTCCATTATTCAATGGGTGGTTCTCGGATATTTACTGACAGTATCGACGCTGATATTGGGTATTGGTCGCCTGGGTGATATGCTGGGTAAGAAAAAGCTTTATGCTGCCGGATTCATCGTTTTTACATTGGGATCGGTGCTGTGTGGGCTGTCACCGACTGTTTACTGGTTGATCGGTTTTCGTGTTCTGCAGGGACTTGGTTCGGCCCTGATTATGGCGCTGGGGATGGCGATTGTCACAGAAGCATTTCCGCCCCAGGAAAGGGGTATGGCGCTGGGAATTACGGGTGCCGTTGTCTCTGTGGGAATTGCCATCGGTCCCAGTCTGGGTGGCCTGATTATCAGTCAACTCTCCTGGCGCTGGATCTTTTTTGTTAATCTCCCCGTAGGTATTCTGGGAACATTGATGGTCCTCCGGTTTGTTCACAGCCTTAACCCCACAAGGAAGCAGAAATTCGATTACGTGGGAGCCGTTGCGCTATTTTTTTCACTCGCATGCCTCCTGTTGGGAATGACACTGGGACAGCAGATCGGGTTCAATCGGTTGCCGGTTTATGTGTTGCTGGGTGGTTGGTTGGTGCTGATGGGCCTTTTTATCTGGATTGAATGGCGGACCCGGGAACCGATGATCAACCTGGATATGTTCAAAAATCGTCTGTTATCAATTAATCTAACCAACGCGTTTATCTCCTTTATCGGAATTTCCGGGACGATCATTCTCCTGCCGTTTTATCTCCAGAATATCCTGGGTCACGATATGTTGATGGTGGGACTGCTCTTATGTGTGATACCAGTCACCATGGGGATTTCATCTCCCCTGGCGGGTGCTTTGTCAGATCGGTTCGGGACGCGTATCATCTCAGTCATCGGACTTCTGTTGAGCTTAGTGGGTTTCTATGCGGCAAGCACAATGGATGGACAGACCTCCACATTGGGGTATGTCTTGCGGATCTTTCCCCTGGGACTGGGGATGGGGATTTTTCATTCGCCGAACAACAGCGCCATTATGGGAGCTGTACCGCCTTCTCATCTGGGCATTGCGTCCGGACTGGTTTCAGTGGCCCGCACCCTGGGTCAAACCGTGGGCATAGCTATATTGGGGGCATTCTGGGCCGGGCGTACGTTTTACTATGCGGGTGCAAATCTTGGTGGAGGTGCGACCAGAGCGCCTTTGACGGCACAGATTTCCGCTTTGCAGGATACTTTTCTGATGGTCGTTGGGTTTATCGCCATTACGATACTCTTGAGTGCCTGGAGTTTTTTTGACCGAACCTTAGATCAAACTGTGAGATAGAAACAACTAACCTTGAGGGTTTTACCTGATGGAAAAAAGCCCGTCACAAAAAAAACGACTGTTGCAAAACGTTTCTGAAGAGTTGCTTTTTGGCCTGCTCGATAATCCGAACGAAAGCCTGATTCTGATCGACAAAGAGGGTATTGTCCAGTTTCTCAGCAGCACCAATGAGAACTTTTTTCAGGTGAAACTGGAAGATGCCATCGGCCGTCATGTCACCGACATCAACCCCGATACTGAACTGCTTGAAACACTCAAAAGTGGAAAAGCAGAAATTGGACGGGTGATGACCATGAAGGGTAAGCAAAGGATCATAGCTCGTATTCCGATTTTCCATCAGGGGGAAATTATCGGTGCAGCCGGAAAAGTGATGTTTGCACATCCCGAGAAGCTCAAAGAGCTGTACGAACGGATCGAAACCCTCGAAAGTAAACTGGATTATTACAAAAAAGAGCTCTATCAGACTTTCGGCAGTCGCTACAGTTTTGATAACATTCTCGGACAGTCAGAGGCGATCTTAAAAGCCAAGGCGATGGCGGGCCAGGCCGCCAAGACAGATTCGTCAGTCATCATCAGCGGTGAATCCGGTACCGGGAAAGAGTTGTTTGCCCATGCGATTCATCAGGCAGGCAGAAGAAGGGATCAAAATTTTATCCGGGTCAACAGCGCTTCCATTCCAGGAGAACTGATCGAGTCCGAGCTTTTTGGATATGAAGCCGGTGCTTTCACAGGCGCAGATACAAAAGGAAAACCGGGCAAATTCGAATTGGCAGACAAAGGGACCATCTTTTTTGATGAAATTGGTGATATGCCATTGAATATGCAGGTAAAATTGTTACGTACCCTGCAGGAAAAAGAGATTGAACGGGTTGGAAGCCGTCAACCCCGAAAAATCGATTTTCGATTTATCTGTGCGACCAACCGTAATGTTGAAAAAATGATCAGCAGTGGTGAATTTCGCCTGGACCTCTACTACAGAATCAATGTCATAAATGTCTCAACCCCGCCGTTGAGAGAAATCAAAGAGGATATTCCCCTTTTTTTTAATGAGTTTTTAGCCGAATTGAGTGGGGAGCTGAAAAAAAAGGTGAAACCGGTTGCGGCGGATACCATGGCCTTACTGCAGAACTATGCCTGGCCGGGTAATATGCGGGAGTTGAGAAATATTGCCGAACTGGCCTTGATCGTCTCACAAGGAGAGACGATATCTTTGGATGATCTGCCTCCTGCCGTCAGAAAAACCGCCGGGACTTTCCCTGCCGGCTCAGACGCGCTTCTGGGGCTGAAAGAGATTATGGAACTGACTGAGAAACAGGCTCTTGCCAGAGCCCTGGAACTCAAGGGGAACAATCGGGCTGCAGCGGCAAAAATGCTGGGGATCCACCGTACCGGGCTGTATCAGAAAATGAAGAAATATGGCATGTGCTAGTCAAGATGCCAAAAAAGTTCTTTCGGTTGTAACTATTCACCACATTACCGGAGTCGGGGGGATTATGATTCAAAACGATGGAAAACAGGACGTTTTCCAACAGCTCCAGGGATGGATTCATGCGTGTTTTGAATTATAATCCCCTCGACGGAGGGGAGCTGAACAGATACTTTCGGTTTTATCATTCAGTTTTTGTTTAGTAAAAACCCAAACGGACAATGCCGGGCCGGAGGGGGATCTTAATAATTTTTATTCGTAAATGAGAGGGGGAAATATGACAGAACCGTTTCGAATTTATTTTGCGGGCGATCTGTTTGATCATAAAGATTTGATCGGTAACAGCATTCTACAGTCGCATATTGAAAAGATTTCGGAGGGACGATACCTGTGTCGCCTGCCACAAGACCTGGGTGAGGACATCGATCCGCAGAGTATACGAAATCGAAATTACAAGGAGATTTTCGAATCGGATCTGGCGCTGTTTAATTTTGATGGCAACGAACTGGATTCGGGAACGGTGGCAGAATTTATTTTTGCAAAATTCTTAGATGTGCCCTCGGTCATCTTCAGATCCGATTTCCGCTCTTCGGGAGATCAGGGCAGTTCAGGTGACGACTGGAACCTGATGCTCTCCTTTTTTCCACGAACACGGTCGTTCCAGTATAATTCCATGGCCTGGTATAAAGAAAGCAAAGCAGCCCACCAAACTGATGAAGCGGTCATTCAGGAAATCTATACAAAGTTAGCCACCAGCTTGATTCAGACACTGGACGAAGTCCGACAGGAACCGCCGTTGATGGGAAGTCATAATATCGACCCTGAATTGATCTATCAGTGGGCAGCGCTGGTACCCGGAAGTGACTTTACACCTCAAGTCTCAGACAAAACCTATCTGAAAAATCTGGTTCTGCAAAAAAAGCAGAAAGGGGTGTTGTAAAAAGGGCTACATGTATAATATTCTATACATGTAGACGATTGTATGCTGATAACCATCTCTCTCCGCGCTCTGCGCCTGTCTATCTCCATTTGTTAATCAGAAATTGATAAATGGTCCCCCATTTTCCCAAAAAAAAGTGTAGATAAATCTATTCAATTCCCAGGTAACCCGGACTACGTTGGGGGAGGAAGAATTTTAAACATATGATATAATAGGAAATTAACTTTTATAAAGTTCGGGACTGGTCTTTGCAGTAGGGAAAACAATGAATTTTGGAGTTACAGTGGCGGATGCCGGACTGAAAAATCCTGTCAGGGTAAACCAATTTGGATGGTAATTTGACTTAGGGATCGTACAAAAATAACTTGGCATAAACTGTCCGCAAAAGTCACATAAAGACCGGACATTTTGCTGACAGAATGCCAAGTATTTTTTGAGCCGACCCTTAAACCGTTTGCAGTGAGTGGGATTATGGGAGATTTTAAAGTTAACCAGAAAGATATATTTTTAATACTAAAAGATCAGTTGAATTATGGGTCTTTGTGTTCACTGGATCGATACAAAGATCTGGATGAAAAAACGCTCGATATGCTGGTCTCAGAGGCCATCACTTTTGCAAAGGGGGTTGTTGATCCCCTGAATGAGATCGGAGAGCGTGAAGGGGTGAAATTTGAAAATGGGAAAGTGACCTGCCCGCAGGAGTTTAAAAAAGCCTTTCGTCAATACGGTGAGGACGGCTGGACAGCGGCTGCCAGAAGCCCGAAATATGGTGGGCAGGGTTTTCCCAATATGATGCGGATTATCATCAACGATATGATGTATGGCGCCTGCCAATCATTCAACATGGCGCCGAGCCTGACCCATGGTGCGGCTCACCTGATCGAGAGTTTCGCTACAGAGGAATTGAAGGGGCGCTTTGTCGAAAAGATGTATAATGGGGCCTGGGCCGGGACCATGGCCCTGACTGAACCCGATGCGGGTTCTTTTCTGGCCAATGTTGAAACCACTGCCTATCGTGACGGTGACCGTTTCAAAATCAAGGGCACAAAGATGTTTATTTCCTGGGGGGAGCACGACCTCACAGATAATATCATTCATCTGGTCCTGGCTAGAATCGAAGGCGCTCCGGAAGGCGTGCGGGGAATTTCCCTCTTTGTCGTCCCCAAAATGAAGGTGAATGAAGATGGATCGGTTGGAGGTTCAAATGATGTCATCTGCGGCAGTATCGAAGAGAAAATGGGGTTGCATGCATCTCCCACAGCAGTTCTGAATTTAGGTGGCCGCGATGATTGTACCGGCTATCTCTGCGGGGAAGAAAACATGGGGCTGGCCCATATGTTTCAAATGATGAATCAGGCCCGGATCAATACAGGGGTTTCCGGAATGTCCCTGGCCAGTACTGCCTACCTCAATGCCCTGGCCTATACCAGGGATCGCCTCCAGGGGCGGGACCTGGCAAAAAGAAAAAAAGGGAATATCCCTATCATCGATCATCCGGATGTACGGCGGATGCTGCTCTGGATGAAAGCGAATGTGGACGGGATGCGCTCCATGATTTATACTGCCGCCTACTGGTCCGATCTGGCCCTGGAATTGCCGGATGGTGAGGAGAAGGATCGCTACGATAACATGGTTGAATTTCTGACCCCCATCATCAAGGCGTTCTGTTCCGATATGGGGTTTCGGGTGTGTGAAACTGCAATGCAGTGTCTGGGGGGGTACGGTTTCTGTAGCGACTACCCGATTGAACAGTATCTGAGAGATGTTAAAATCCTGTCACTGTACGAGGGTACAAACGGCATACAGTCTATTGATCTGCTGGGGCGAAAGCTCTCGATGAATGATGGCAAACCCTATCGATTTATCAAAGAAGAAATCGACAAATTCTGCCAGCAGTACAAAGAACACTCCCGCCTGGGAGACAAAGTCCGTGCACTTTCCGGAGTCATGGATCGTGTCGGGGAGATCACACAGGAGCTTAAGGAACGCAGAGAGAAAGACGTTCTGCAATGGGCGTCGTATACCTATCCGGCTTTGATGAGTATCGGCGAGGTGATCGTTGCATGGCGCCTGCTGGATTTGGCCATGATTTCTGAAAAACTGCAGGAGAAGGCTAAGGGATCCAAAAAAGAGTATTACGAAGGTAAGATTTTGCAGGCGAGCTATTACATTGATACAGTTTTGCCACAGACCCTCGTCAACATGGAAACCTGTCTGCGCCATGGGAGAGAGATTCTGGATATAACAGATAACGCGTTTTAAATAATCATCCGTGTCTGGTATGCACCTCCTTCAGACAGAGACATAGATCAGACCCTCTCGATAGTTTTTTAAATATTATTTTTTTAAGGATAAAATGAAAGAAGTTGTTGTGGTCAGTGGTGTCAGAACCCCAGTCGGTCGATACATGGGGGGATTGAAGACAATCGAGGCCTATGAATTGGCTGAAAAGGTTTTAAACGAGTCTATCAAACGCGTGGGTCTGGAAGCGTCCCAAGTCGATGAGGTCATTCTGGGGCAGTCCTATCAGAACGGTGAGTCTGTCAACGTCGCTCGCATGGCACTCCTCAAGGCAGGCTGGCCAGAGGCGGTCACGGGTCTGACGGTGGACCGCCGCTGCTGTTCCGGCTTGGAGTCGGTTCGACTGGCCACTGCGCTGATTCAATCCGGTCAGGCTGACATTATTGTGGCAGGCGGTGTGGAGAGTATGAGTAATGCAGAATTTTATCTGCCGGGCAGCATGAAATGGGGTATCGGCGGACAAAAAGGGATGCCCAGAGGGCATGGAGATCTGTCCATGTGGGGACTTCCTTTCTATGACCGGATTCAACGGGCCCGGGTCATGTCGCAACCGGAAGAACGGTATGGCATCCTGCCTTCAATGATGTCCTGGGCTGAAACCGGGGCCCGGATTGAGAATATCTCAAGGGAAGCGTGTGACCAGTGGGCGCTTGAAAGCCAACAGAAAGCCAGTGCTGCCATTGAGGCTGGAAAATTCAAGGATGAGATCCTCCCCATTGAGGTCTCTCTGCCCAAGGGAAAAACAGAGCTTATCGATAGTGATGAAAACCCGCGGCCGGAGACAACGATTGAGAGGCTGCAAAAACTGAAACCCGTCATGGAAGGGGTTTGTACAGCCGGAAACTCATCGACGGAAAACGATGGCGCCGCCGCTGTGGTGATTATGTCTGCTGAAAAGGCCGCAGAACTCAATCTCAAACCGATGGCGATTGTCAGATCAGTCACCGCCGCTGGCGCGAGCCCTGAGCGGGCATACGAAACAGTTCCGGCAGCAGTGAATAAAGCACTGGCTGCGGCCGGGCTGGAACTTCAGCAAATGGACCTGATCGAAATCCAGGAGGCCTTTGCCGCTCAGGTTCTGGCGGATTTGAAGGAGATGGGGATTGGGCCGGAGGGTTACGGAAAAATCAATGTCAATGGATCGGGAATTTCTCTGGGGCATCCAATTGCCTGTACCGGGACCCGGGTGCTGGTGACGCTGCTGTATGAGATGCAGAGATCAGATGCCCGTTATGGATTGGAATGTATTTGTGGCGGCGGTGGACTGGGAATCGCCGGAATTTTCGAAAAAGTGTGATAAACATATTCATACCAAACACTTCAAATTTTACTAATTAAGCTTGTAACTGTTCAGCATGGCTCCGTCGAGGGGATCATGATTCAAAACACGCATGAATCCTTCCCTGGAGCTGCGTGAAAACGTCCTGTTTTCGAGCATTTTGAATCATAATCCCCTCGACTCCGGAAGAGTGGTGAATCGTTACTTAAGCTTTTTATAAGCTGAATTCAACTATAACGGAGATAACAATGGATTTTGGATTATCAAAAGAACTACAGATGCTGCAAAAAGCCGTGCGGGAATTTGCAGAGAAGAAGATTGCGCCGAATGTAGATGAATGGGATAAGAATCATTATCTACCTTACGAAGAAGTTTTGAAACCGATGGGGGAACTGGGATTTTTTGGTGCCGCCATTCCCGAAGAATATGGCGGGGAAGAGCTTGGTTTTATGGGGTCTGTTGTGATCACTGAAGAGATCGCCAAAGTTTCAAGCTCTCTGCGGGTTCAATACAATATGCTGGATCTGGGAACAGCCTTTCCCATTTACCGGTATGCCACAGAAGAAGTGAAAAGAAAATATGTCCCTAAACTGTGTAAGGGCGAATACCTGGGTGCTTTTGCGATTACCGAACCCAACGCCGGATCGGATATCATGGCCATTGAGACTGAAGCAGAAGACAAGGGAGATCACTGGCTGTTGAACGGGTCCAAAACCTGGATCTCCAATGCCAATCAGGCTGATGTAGTCGTCTGTTATGCCTATACCGACAAGTCAAAAGGAGGTAAGGGACTCTCGGCTTTTGTTCTTGAACTGCAAAACTATGAGGGCATCTCTACTACCGATCTGGGGAAGATGGGTTCTTTCTCGTCTCCGACCGGTGAAGTGTTTCTGAACAATGTCAAGGTTCCCAAGGAAAACATCCTCGGTGAGCCGGGTGATGGTGCGAAGATTGTCTTCAGCTCCCTGAACCAGACCCGGTTATCGGCAGCGGCAGGTGCTGTTGGGGTGTCCCAGGCCTGTCTGGATATAGCCGCCAAGTATTGTAATGAACGGATTCAGTTTGGACAACAAATCGGTAAATTCCAGATGAATCAGGACATGATTGCTCAGATGACGACAGACGTTGAAGCGGCCAGAATGCTGGTTTATAAAGCCGCCTGGCAGAAAGATCAGGGCAATTTGAACAATGGGATGGAAGTGGCTCAGGCTAAACTGTTCGGCGGGGAAACTGCTATGAAGTGTGCCAATTTTGCCATGCGCATCATGGGGGCCTACGGTTATTCAGATGAGTATCCGCTGGCGCGATTTTATCGGGATATTCCCAGCTATGTTATCGTGGAAGGATCATCAAATATCTGCAAAACGATCATTGCAGGGGATAAACTGGGGTACCGGAAGGCGAATCGCTAATATCGTTATCCACGGTGGATTGGGGTATCAACCGTTGTTGAAGCTATCTGGTCAACATCAAACGAAGGAGCACAAAGTGGAGCAAGCAGTGACAATTTTTGTTTCTGGGATCGGAGGTGTTTTTGTCGGTATGGCATTGTTGTATATCGGAATTCTAATATCTGCCCAAGTTGCAAAACGATTGGAATCTAAAAAAGGGAAAGAATGAATCTGGATATTTTTACCATATTTCAAAGCTCCGGTTATCTTCATATTACGCCAGGATTGGTAGTCATGTGGTTTATTGGCATAGTGCTGATTTATCTGGCGATAGCCAGGAAATATGAACCGCTCTTACTACTTCCCATTGGTTTTGGTATTATTCTGGCCAATTTGCCTCTGACAGACCTCATGCACGAAGGTGAAGGTCTGATCTGGCGATTTTACCACTATGGTATTCAGTGGGAAATAATACCCCCGTTGATTTTCCTCGGTCTGGGCGCCTTGACCGATTTCAAACCGCTGCTGGCCAATCCGGTGTTAATCTTTCTGGGAGCCGGAGCCCAGGTGGGTGTTTACATCACCTTTTTTACCGCTTACGGCCTGGGATTCAGTATAAATGAAGCGGCCACCATCGGCATTATCGGTGGCGCTGATGGTCCGACCACGATTTTTCTGGCAGCGAAGCTCGCCCCTCACCTGTTGGGGGTCTGTGCTGTGGCAGCCTACTCCTATATGGCAATGGTCCCCATCATTCAACCACCGATTATGAAATTGTTGACAACCAAAAAAGAACGGTTGATCAAAATGAAAAAAGCCAGGAAGGTATCTCAGTTGGAAAAACTGTTCTTTCCTATCATAGCGACATTTATCATTATTTTGCTCATCCCCGCATCTGCTCCCTTGATTTCTATGTTTATGCTGGGTAATCTGTTCCGTGAGTCAAAGGTGGTTGAGCGCTTAACAACGGCCTCCAAGAACGAGTTGATGAATATCGTCACCATCTTTTTAGGGATATCGATTGGTGCAACCATGAGCGCCGAAAACTTTCTCAGGAAAGAGGCGATCTTTATTTTCTTCTTCGGACTATTCGCCTTTATGATCAGCACAGCTTCAGGCGTGTTACTGGCAAAACTGATTAACCTGTTCAGAAAACAGAAAATCAATCCACTGCTCGGTGCTGCGGGTGTCTCAGCTGTGCCCATGGCCGCAAGAGTTGTTCATAAGGTGGGAGAGCAGGAAGATAAGAAGAATTACCTTTTGATGTATGCCATGGGACCGAATGTGGCAGGTGTTATCGGAACCGTGATTGCCGCTGGTATCTTTCTCACTTTTCTGAAATAATGCACTATGTTACCTGATACTTCCGGGTTACAGGGCAAGCTGAAGAAGAATTTAGGGAACACACCACCCCCCTCTTTATGTTTAATATTTTGTAACTATTCACCACATTACCGGAGTCGGGGGGATTATGATTCAAAACGGTGGAAAACAGGACGTTTTCCAACAGCTCCATGGATGGATTCATGCGTGTTTTGAATTATAATCCCCTCGACGGAGGGGAGCTGAATAGATACAATATTTTTTACAGGCGCCGCAAAAGCTTAATATAAGTGCGCTTAAGATCAATCAATTGTCAAGAAAGGAGATTTTTAACATGTCAGAAGAAATTATAGCCCCGCTTTCCGGGAAGATTATATCAATTGAAATTGAAGTCGGACAAAAAGTGGAAGAGGATGACGATGCCATCGTCATTGAAGCGATGAAAATGGAGACTTCCATTTATGTTCCTTGCGATGGAACAGTTGCAGAAGTTAAAGTAAAAGTGGGAGATGAAATCGAAGAGGATGATGTCCTTGCAATCATCGAATAAATAGCTCAAGTGAAATCTTCAAAAAAGACTTCATCATCTACAGTATGGTGGAGTTAATTACTTGCCTGTTCACACCCAAATTTTTTTCAATGGCGCAATCAATCCAAACAGTGCGTCACTGCGGAGAACGAAGTGAGAACTCTAAATTCACTCATATGAGAAAACGATGAAACCCTATTTTGAAAAAATGGCGGACCTGGGCCAGGCCTTGAAAAAAGGTCAGATTAAGCGATCTGAAGATGCCCTGAAACAGTTTAAGGCAGCTGAAACTGAAATTGACAAGGAAGTAGACAAGGTTAAACAGGCCGGCTTTTCAGAAGAGAAAATAAATGCCCGGGGCCAGATGACGGTCTGGCAACGACTGGAGTATCTAATCGATCCTGGAACCTGGTCACCATTGCATACGCTTTACAATCCGGCGGATAATGAAGAGGGCACTACAAATGTGATAGATGGGATTGGCAAGATTTCCGGCCGCTGGGCCGTCGTGATCGGATTTGATAATAAGGTGATGGCCGGTGCCTGGCTACCTGGCCAATCGGAAAATATCCTCAGGGTCACCGATCTGGCTAAACGCCTGAATATTCCACTGGTCTGGTTGGTGAATTGCAGCGGGGCCAAGCTGACTGAACAGGAAAAATTTTACGCCAATCGGAGAGGAGCAGGAGCGCCTTTTTTCAGGCATGCCGAGTTAGAACAATTGGGCATCCCTGTCCTGGCTGGCATATATGGAACAAACCCTGCGGGAGGAGGATACCAGGGAGTGAGCCCCACGATCCTCTTTGCCCATAAAGACTGTAATATTGCAGTGGGCGGGGCCGGAATTGTCAGCGGTATGGCACCAAAAGGGGGGTTTGACCTGGAGTCAGCTGAGGATCTGATTGAAAAATCGAAGCATTTTAAGGCCCAACCCCCAGGAGCCGTTAAAACCCATTATGATGCGACCGGCTTTTTCAGGTATGTTTATGAAGAGGAGCAAGGTGTTCTGGATGGCTTGAAAGACTACATGACAAAGATACCAGCCTATGATCCGGAGTTTTTCAGGGTGACCGAAGCGGCTGATCCAAAATTCCCGCAAGAGGACCTTTATCGTCTTCTACCCATGGAACCGAAAAAGGTCTATGAGTTTGATGAGATCCTGGCCCGCCTGGTAGATAAGAGTGAACATATGGAATACCGACCGGATTACGGTCCTGAAATGTACACCGGTTTGTGTAAAGTGGATGGGTTCCTGGTCGCCTGTATTGGTAACCGGCAAGGCTACCTGGGCAAAGGGTATCCCGAATATGCAGATTATCCGGGGATTGGTGGAAAACTGTACCGCCAGGGCTTGATCAAGATGAATGAGTTTGTGACCCAATGTGGGCGTGATCGGATTCCGATCATCTGGTTTCAGGATACGTCCGGTATTGATGTGGGTGATATAGCTGAAAGAGCTGAACTGCTTGGATTGGGACAGGCTCTTGTCTATTCCATCCAACAAACCGATGTTCCGATGATGCTCGTTTTATTGAGAAAGGGAACTGCGGCAGCCCATTATCTGCTGGGGGGCCCGACGGCCAATGATCACAATGCGTTTACCATTGGTACGGCTGCTTCAGAGATCTATGTCATGCATGGGGAGACCGCCTCAGTAGCTACCTATGCCAGACGCCTGGTCAAGGAAAAAGAGGCCGGTCGACCGCTGGAACCGGTGATTGAAAAAATGAATAAACTGGCGGATGAGTATCATGAAAAATCCCGTCCCCTGTTCTGTGCAAAAACAGGCATGGTGGATGAGATTGTCTCTTTGGATAGTGTCAGAAGATATCTGGAGGCCTTTGCCGGGTCGGCCTATCAAAATCCCAAGTCCATCTGTCCCCAGCACCACATGATGCTGCCACGGATCATTAAAGGGTAAGACGACTTTCGCAGGCACGGGACCCCGCTGCAAGCTGCGAGGTATCTATTTGTCATCCCGGATCGGAGTCCGGGATAACACGACGCCGCAAGCGACGGGGTATTAAGCCCAAGCTACGCAATTAATCAGAAACGTTTGCATCTTGGAGCGTCCCTAAAGATCAAAAGCCAAAAAAGGATGCTTTTGGTTTGATCAGCTCAACCCTGAAGATCAAAACGGCATCAGGCGGGATCACTCCCGGGACCCCTTTTTTCCCATAGGCCAATGCGGGGGGGATGAACAGTTCCCATTGACTGCCCTTCTGCATCATTAAGAGCGCTTCGGTCCACCCCTTAATCACTCCATTTGTCTTAAACTGAATCGCCTTGCCCCGCTTGTAACTAGAGTCGAACACTGTTCCGTCAACCAGTTTACCTTCATAGTGAACGGTCACCGTATCTGTTGACCGGGGAGACTTGCCCTTGCCCGCTTTCAGAATACGATATTGCAGTCCGCTCGCAGTTGTCTTGATACCAGGCTCTTGACCGTTGCTCTCTAAAAAGTTCATTGTCATATTTCCCTCACCTTCGCAGTTGTCCCTTTTGGAACCGTTTTTTGGAAATCTTCTGATCAAAGAGGATGGATTTCACCCTGAATTCGGTGCCATCTCCCTCTTTCAGAACGTCCTTAAATCTCACCTGGCTGGGATACCAACCTTTACTGCTTTTCATCACAGCCAGGGTATCCAGGCGTTTGAGGAGTTTGCCGCTGGCAGCATAGAGTTCCTGCTTCAAGGTGATGTACCGGGTTTTGTCGATCCAGACTTTTACCTTTTGGTAGGCAACGTCATCGACTTTGGCGGTCATCAGGATACGGTAACTCATCCGCTCCCCGATTTTCTCCTCGCCTTCAAGTACGGCGTGATAGGTCTCTTCTATCGAGCGGCGCTCCATCATGTCCTCATAACTCATATCCGATCCCATCACAGACCTGCGCAGCATATGCCCCGAGATGTTTACCACTCGGTCCGCTCTGGGGTAGTAGATCCAGAGTTTCCCGCCGACCTTCAACATCTTGATCCCCTTTTCTCTCGCCGGGGCGAGGAGTTCGGTGAAGGATTTTTCATCTCCCTGAATCCAGCTTTTGGATTTAATCGTACGTGTTGTCCGGCGTCCCTTAATGATCATGGATGAAACAATTACCTGATTGTCCCCATTTTGCAGCGCATCCATCTTTTTGATGATCTCCAGGGCCGTCGGTCCTGCCAGGAGTTCACCTGCCAGCATGAGGAGGCCCACTACGAAGCTTAGTTTTTTCATCACTCCCCCTATACTTCAAGTTCAACAAAGAGGCGAGAGGTATCCCGCCTGAATATCCCGAATCCGCTGATCAAAGCGCCAAACAGAGGGGCCAGGATTCCGGGAACGATCCCGGCGGTAAAGGTACTCTCGGTGATCAAGGCTCGGATGCGATCCTCAAAAATGATAGACATCTGTGCGCCGCCCATCATCTGGGAAATATCGAAGCCTATTTCCTGCAGGAAATAAGCAGGAACCAGGCCGACAGCTGTTCCGATCAAGGTCCCCACAATTCCGACTAGGACCGCTTCAACCAAAAGGGTGTAGTAGACGTGCCGTTTGGTTTCACCCATGGCCAGGCGGACCCCCATCTCGGCATAGCGGCGGATACCGCTCATCAAGCCGGTGTTCCAGAGCACGATGCCCATGATGACCACAAACAATCCATTGATATAACCAGTGATATTGGAATAGATCACCATCACATCTTCCAGTTGATTCTGCTGTTCGAGCATCCTCATCTGGGGGGAGAACTCCTCTGCTCGGACAGAATACCTGGCATTGAAACGCTCCACCAGGGCTTGCGGGCGGTGATAGAAATACTGGTCGTCTTTATAAAATCCGTAGATATCAGTTGCCCCATCCGGCATGGCCAGAAATTCCTGGGCGCCTGTGACATCCATGATTAAAGAGGAACGATCAAAGGCGATAATTCCAAAGCGCACAGTCCCTACGACAGTAAAATTACCAACAGCCATGCCACCGTCAATATCTCCACCGATCAAGGTAATCTGGTCGCCGATGTCCAAACCGATATAGTCTTTAAAGATCTGGCCCAATAAAATTTCATTGGCCTTTTCAGGCAAGCGCCCCTCTTGCAGGGATTTATTCAGGTTCAGGTTATGGACCTCGTTTCGTTCAGTCAGCAGATCGATGGCAGTGATCAGAGATGTACTCTGGAACCTGGTCTCTCCCTTGCTGTCGGGGACATCCAGTAATGCGCCAAAATAAATCCGTTCATGGAAGTTCATGTCTGGCGCTTCCTTTTCCAAATTGGCCAGGAGCGCCTGGTTTCCCAAAAGGGATAGATCCGCTGCGCCGATGACATTCTCCGCCACGGCTGCTCTGGATTGAATCTTGACATGGCCGGTGGTGAATTTTGCAGTGGAGCGGTACATGGTACCCAGCGTTCCGGCGATGTAGGATTCCATCAAAACCACAATCGCAATCCCGATGGTGATCACCAGGATAGGGAACAGACTGCGGGAACGATCTCGAAGCAGTCCTTTTGCTAAAAACCGGATCATGAATTCCTCCCTCGCAAAGCGTTGGCAGGGGTCATCCTGGTAATTGCCCGGGTGGGCCAGAAGCTGACGAAGATGACCATTAAGTTGACGAAGAAGACAGCACCAAAGACCCTGGCAAAAGTAAAGACGGGGTAAAAGTGATCGCCAAAAGCCATCCCGAAATCATCCCCGCTCATACCGCCGAAACTCATTCCTGCAATAGCCAGCCACCAAAAGAGCGGGCCTCCCAGAACAAGGGTCAGAAAGGTGGCTAAAATCCCGTGCATTGCCCCTTCTATGACGAACATATAAACGACTTTGGCATTACTCATGCCCATGGCCATAAAGGTTCCGATCTCTTTCTTACGTCTGAAGACGGCGAGCAATTGGGTATCGAAAATAGCGACCAGGCCCAGGACGAGCAGCATTCCATAGAAGACGCTTTGTCCTGCTTGTTTGGTCTCTATCATATCGTAGGTATCCTTCATCAGATACATGAAATCCCGAAAGATCCAACCCTTCGTTTCAGGGACTTGAACGCCATCCTTGACCCAAACGTAGGTGGCGTGGTTGATTGTACCATTCATTTTATTGGCCACAGCATGGGAAAAATACACATTCCCCTGATCCATGATCGGGGCGTTGGTCTCCAAAAGCGCAATAATCGTTGCATCAACTGCGTCAAAGGCTCCGGCTTTCGTTCGCCAACGAAGGGTGAGCAGGTCCCCTTTTTCCAGCCCTAATTGAGAGGCGTAGCGCCTGCCGATCATCACGGAAAGTTCATTCTTGTCAGCGGTTTTTGCCAACGGCGTAAAGTCCAGCTGTAAACATGTCTGGTTTGGATCAAGCCCCTTAAAGAGGACATTTTTAAAACGTCCCTTGGGGTAGATTGCACCGGGAAGAATCATCATGGGGCATGCGTCCCCCTTTTCCACCAGGGTCTGAATGCTGCCGGGGACTGTCCCGTTGGCATCATCCAAAACGGTGGGATCGAATGGATCATATTTTGCGTGCCAGATCTGGCCGCCTGCTATCTCCTCATTCATCCGAATAGTGCTCATTTCATCCAGCATCCCGGCCATCAGGCCCTGCATGAAGATCATGAACCCCAGGGTCAGCGCCAGCACAAAGGCGGTCAGCCAAGTGCGCACCCCGGCGGAGAGGAGATTTTTCAAGGCAAGTTTAAAAACCATCATTCTGCCTCCTTAGGGATCGGGTATCTGTTCACGGTCCTCTGCAATCTGGCCGTCTTTGAGGGTAATCACCCGGGCAAGATAGTCGATCACTTTCTGGTCGTGAGTAGAAAAGAGGAAGGTCGTTCCGGTTTCCCGATTGATATCTTCCATGGTTTTTAAGATCTTGTGGCTGTTTTCACTGTCCAGGTTGGCGGTGGGTTCATCGGCCAATACCAATTTTGGGCCTTTGACCATCGCTCTGGCAATGGCCACTCTCTGGCACTGTCCACCGGAAAGTTTGCCGGGGCGTGACTTGATCTTATCGGTCAGGCCAACCCATTCCAAAGCTTCTAAAATCGCTTTTTTCTTCCTGGCCTCGCTCCAACCCAAGAGGGTTAAAGGGAGTTCGACATTCTCGTAAACAGTATAAACGTTCAAAAGGTTGAAAGTCTGGAAAATAAAGCCGAAGTTGTGCAGTCTCAACTTGGCAGCCTCGGTTGCTTTGATCCTGGCAATATCCGCCCCCCGGGTGAATACCCTGCCATGGCTGGGTTGATCCAGTGCCCCAATGATGTTCAGTAAGGTGGTTTTGCCTGAACCCGAAGGACCGACCAGGCCGGAAAACTCCCCTTCTTTGAGACTCAGACCCACGTTTTTCAGGGCATAAAAATCTTCTCCCCCAACAGGATAGATTTTATCAAGGTTCTCCAGGCGAATCAGTTCACTCATCATATCCCCCTCAATGATTGTATTGCACGATCAACCCCAGGCCGAATTGCGCTGGAGCGACTCCCCCTTGAGATTGGAACAGGGACAAATTCCATAAAAAGTCATCATAGGTTCTCTGCCAATCAAACCTGATCAGATTCGATTCAGGTATTTCGGACTTCATCAGGGTGACGACATATGAATCCAGTAAGCCACTGCTAAGGCTGGCCATCAGGGCGGTATTGCCAGTGCTGGCGGTGAAATCGCGGGCGGCGGTTTTGGCCTCGCCCCAGTTTCTCTCACAGGTGAGGACGATCCCATTTTCGGTCATATCAACGGTATAATCCAAGCCGAGAGTGACGTATCGTTCCTGGTTTGGGTAGGGGAGGTCTGCCGCTCTCTCGATGATCATGGACTCAAGCCAGAGGCCATTGTATGCCAAATCCAGCTTCAAATCCAATCCCAGGCGACGCTCATCGACGCTTCCCTGTCCGCTCAGCACAGCCTGCCTCTGGTGCAGGGTAACGGCGTATTCGGCGATTTCAGAACTGAATTGAGCCCTGCCCCCGGATTCCGGCTTTTCTGCATCTGAAACGAAGCGGGTGGCGGCGGTTAGATCCTCATTTCCATACAGCGCCCAGACCCAGTAGGTGGAATCATTCTCGGTAGAGAACCGGACCAAAGCCCCCTTGACGCCTTTCGTAAAGCTGGTGGGGTCCAGTGGATTTTTGGAATCAAACCATTGCAGGCTCCGCAGTAAGATAGCCGGGCCGAAGCTCAGCTCTTGCAAACCGATGCGGTATTCAGTGGTTTCATCATAGAGCCGGACCCAGGCTCTAAACACTTCGGCATCCTGATCCTGCCCCTGGGAAAGGCTATCATAAGCGTAGAGATAGGCTGCGAGGTTGGCATCCCAGGACCACTGATCCTCCTCCGCTTCTTTGGCAGCTTGAATTTTTATTTCGGGCAGGTAGCGCATAAGCCAGTCGCTCCCAGTCTGGTCTTCCATTTGGCTGGCCATCCCAGTCAGTTCTCCTCTGTAACTGAACGCTTGACCCCAGGCGTGGGGCTCCAATACCATTGAGGCCAGAATTGAGAGAGTGATCAGGCTGTATCTAGGCCATTCGGCTGTACGGAATATGCACATCTCGCTTCTTTCTTTCAGTTTTTCCATTAGAGTAGATTTCGTTTGCACTATCATATCCAAGGTTCTCAGTGTTCGGTCAAGACTGAAGTGGTTTTTGCTGATTCCACGTCATTTGAAACACTTGCGGAGTGACTCCCCGAGGAGATGCCGCAGATCAATTGTCAGCAGGGGACGATCTGTGTAAAATCGATGCAACACAAAAAAAAAGAGCGTTAATATCTGCATAAATACAGGTTAAAAGGAGCTGAAAGCACTATGAAAACAGCAGAAGAGTATGTTGAAAGCCTTAGAAAACTGAAACTGAATGTCTATATGTTTGGTGAAAAGGTGGAAAACGTGGTAGATCATCCCATCATTCGTCCCTCCATGAATGCGGTAGCCAAAACTTACGAAATGGCCCACAGGCCAGAGTTCGAAGATCTCATGACCGTCAAGTCTCACCGTACGGGTGAAAAAATCAATCGGTTTACCCACATTCATCAAAGTACCGATGATCTGGTGAAAAAGACAAAAATGGGCCGCTTGCTGGGATCACAAACCGGGTGCTGTTTTCAGCGTTGTGTGGGTATGGATGCCATGAACGCGCTTTCCATGACCACCTTTGATATCGATGCGAAACTGGGGACCACTTATAATCAACGGTTTCTGGATTTTCTTGATTTTGTGCAGAAGGAAGATCTGACCTGTGACGGTGCCATGACAGATCCCAAGGGAGATCGGAGTCTGGCGCCCCATCAGCAGAAAGATCCGGATCTTTTTCTGAGAATTGTTGAAGAGAGAGATGACGGGATTGTTGTCAGGGGCGCCAAGGCACATCAGACGGGTGCTGTGAACTCCCATCAGCTGATTGTCATGCCGACCATCTCCATGCGCGAGGCAGACAAGGACTATGCTGTCTCTTTTGCTGTTCCGAGTGATGCGGAAGGGGTCACCTATATCCTGGGCCGTCAATCCTGCGATCTGCGAAAGCTGGAAGGTGGAAATATGGATCAGGGGAACCTGTTTTTCGGTGGACACGAAGCGTTGGTGATTTTTGACAACGTCTTTGTCCCCTGGGAGCGGGTGTTTATGTGCCGTGAGTTTGAATTTGCGGGTCAGCTGGTGGAGCAGTTTGCCTCCTATCACCGGCAAAGTTATGCCTGTAAGGCGGGTGTTGGCGATGTACTGATCGGTGCTACCCAGACCATTGCTGAGTATAACGGCGCCCAAAAAGCGTCCCATGTGAAGGATAAAATTATCGAGATGAATCATCTCAACGAGACCCTCTACTGCGGCTCCATCGCCTGCGCTTCTGAAGGACACAGGGAACCCAGTGGAACCTATCTGGTCAACACTTTGCTGGCGAATGTCTGCAAGCAGAACGTGACCCGCTTTCCTTATGAAATTGCCAGATTGTCCCAGGATGTGGCAGGCGGATTGATGGTCACCCTGCCGTCGGAAAAGGATTTCCTGTCACCTGAGGTGGGCAAGTGGATGGAGAAATATTATCGGGGCAACGATACCGTCCCGACCGAAAACCGCATGAGAATCCTGCGATTGATCGAAAACATCACGCTTGGAACGGCAGCGGTTGGATATCTGACTGAATCCATGCACGGTGCGGGATCCCCCCAGGCTCAACGGATTATGATTTCCCGTCAGGTCAACATGAGTGAAAAAAAGAAGGTCGCAAAAAAGCTTTGTGGCATAAAGGAGGCGGAATCAGACGTCTGAAATTAGGGGTAAAGTATTGTGGTGGCTGCGGCCCGAAGTATGACCGTGTCGAGTTGGTGGGTAGAATGAAAAAAGCCCTTGCGGATTCCTGGGAGTTTGTTTCCTGGGAAGATCCTGCAGCGGATCATATTCTGATTGCTGCCGGTTGTGACACTGCTTGCGTGGAACCCGGGCAATTTGAAGGCAAGACCGTTCACTGGTTGAACAGTGCGGAGAGCGGTGACCCGACCCTTGAAAATCTCCAGAAAATTCAAATAGAGGTCAAATAGGGGGACGAGGGGGACGTAGTTGCGATTTTGCGATTCCTGCGTCTCCCAAATTGCTACTGGGATAAATCGCAAAATCGCAACTACGTCCCTACCTCCCTACCTGGTTTAAATCGGGAAATCGCAACTACCGGCGTTACTGGGTAAAAAACATCGACAGCATTTCTGCCACACAGGCTGGTTTCTCTTGCCCTTCGATTTCGATGGTATTTGTGGTTGAGATAAGAATTCGACCGCCGGATTTTTCGGTGACGCTTCCCAGGACGATCGTATCTCTGATTTTAGAACCCACTGTGACAGGATTGAGAAGTCGGACCTTGTTCAAGCCATAGTTTATGGCCATCATGGTTCCTTCTGGGATCAATGAGGTGTCTTCGCTCATTTTGGGTAGCATGGAGATGGTCAAGAAACCGTGACCGATGGTTGTGCCAAAAGGGCCCGCCGCCGCTTTTTCTTCATCAACATGAATCCATTGATGATCTCCTGTACATTCAGCGAATTGATTGATCCGGTCCTGGTCGATCTGGATCCACTCACTTTTTCCAATTTCCTGTCCTATTCTTGCCTTAATTTCTTCAAGTGGTAGTATCTCAATAGCCATGTTTTCTCCTTTGATATTTATCAATGCACTTTATTAAAAATAAAGTGATGTAAGATGCAGTTCCCTGACCGTTGAATTTCAAACCATCTGATACAGGGAGTTCCTCTCCCATTGTTGGTTGGTCGGGAACTACGTTGAAGATCTACTCTTTCTCTGTCAGGTTCAATTTCTCTTCCAGTTCTTTAACCCGTTTTTCCAAAGCGGTCAGTTTCTTTCGTTGATCGTCAGTCTTGTAGAACATGGCAGATGCTTTTTGCCAGTCCTGGAGTGGTCGGGCGGGGAATCCGGCATAGAATCCCGCCTCATCGATGTTCTGGCTGATGCCGCCTCTGCCGAGCACTTTGACGTGATCTGCAACCGTCAGGTGATCCAGACAGGCGGCCTGTCCTGCAAACCAGACGTTTCTGCCTGTTTTAACACTCCCGGCCAATAAAACCTGTGCCATGAGCAGGTTGTCCTCACCAACCTGACAGTTATGGGCCACATGCACAAGGTTGTCGAATTTGGTTCCTTTTCCGATGACAGTAGCTTTGATAGAGCCCCGGTCGATGGCACAGAGGGCGCCTACTTCAACATCGTCTTCGATGATCACAATACCTGCCTGGGGGACTTTGAAGTGCGGATCTCCATCTTTTTCCCTTTCGAAACCAAATCCCTCGCAGCCGATAACGCAGCCGGAGTTAAAAATGGCCCGGTTTCCAATCTGGCAGCCATGGCTGACAGCGACGTTGGCATAAAAAAAACAGTCTTCGCCAATGTTGACGTCATCCCCGATTGAGACCCCGGGGTAGATGACGGTATTTTTCCCAACCCGACTGTTTTCACCGATATAGACGTTGGGGTAAATGGTGCAGTTCTCTGCAATCTGTGCTGTCGGTGCGATAAATGCTTTCTCGGAGATGTTGCCGTTTTCGGTTTTGGGTGGAAACATCAGGTTGATCACCCGGGCGTAATCCATTCTTGGATTGTCGACCTGCAGGAGGTTGATCCCTTCAGATGTGACATCGCGACCCACCATGATGGCGGATGCTTTGCACAATGGCAGGTGCTCCTTGTATTTCGGGTTGGCCAGAAATGTGATATCCCCCTGGCCGGCTTCCATGATACCACTGATCCCGGTAATGACTTCATCGGGATTTCCGATCAGGTTGGCGTTCAAGGCGTCTGCAATTTCTTTGAGAGATAAAGTTTTCATATAATCCTGCCTGAGTCGATAAAACGATGGGTGTGATGAGCCAGGGGGTTCTCCCGGCGATAAAAAACGATTATAGGAACAGTAGCTAAACATTTCAAGGCATAATTGCCCGATATTTGTCCCCGGAGCATCGTTTTAGAGGATGATTTTTTCTCTTATCCCCTCATCTGCAGGGGCATGAATGCCGGTGTACACTTCCATCGTCGCTTAAATCGCAAACAACGGATCATTGATGTCTGACGGAATCTCTTTTCCCAGAAGCAGAAAATTCGTTGCCGCGATCATGGACAAATTCAGTTCTCCTGGCGGTTTCAGCTGGTACTCGCCCTTGAATCCCGGATCAAAAATCACAAAGGGAACCGGATTGATGGAGTGTTTGGTGCTGAGCTCTTCTTTTCCAGTCTTTTTGTTAATGATCAACATTTCGTCCGCATTTCCGTGGTCGGCTGTAATGACAGCCAGACCGTTGACTGCTTCAAGAGCTTCACATATCTGCCTGACAGCGAGATCGACGGTTTGGGCGGCGGTCATGGATGCTTTCATATCACCGGTGTGGCCAACCATGTCGGTATTGGCAAAATTGATCAGCCCAAAATCAAACGCTCCCGCTTGAATAAAGGCTACAGCCTGAGCCGCTATTTCAAGCGCTTTCATTTCGGGGGCGTCTGCGAAAGAGTCAATCCTGTCCGAATTGATCAGATGGTAGGTCTCTTTTTGGGGGTCCAGGGGGTTTCGATAGCCCCCGTTATAAAAAAATGTGACGTGAGCGTATTTCTGTGTTTCTGCCAGTCTAAACTGGTTAAGTCCCAATTCCAGAATCCTCTTTCCAAACGGTTCTGGAACAGAGGGGCTGCTCATGATCCGGTTTTCAGGCGTGTTTGTGTCTTCGTCATAAACCATCATGCCGGCAAAGTAGATGTCGGGTCGGTGATCGATGGCAAATCCATTGAAATTTTTGTCTGTAAATGCCTTTGTCAGCTCGATTGCCCGGTCCGCCCGGAAATTCATGAAGATAACGGTATCATTGTCATTGATCGTCGGGATGTTGCCGTTTTGATCGGTAATGTTGAAAGGGGGGCAGTCCTGATCGATCAGTTCAGGATTCTCTTCTCTGAAATGGGTAATGGCCGTCAACGCACTTGGAAAATTATGGCCGGATATTCCAAGTACATGGGTTTCCCAGCCTTTTTTTACTTTATCCCAGTTCTGATCGCGGTCCATGGTGATCACTTCCCTGCCGCCACCGGAAGCAAACTCGTACTGCCAGTCCGGATGTTCCGCCCTGATTGCAGCAAACAATTTTTCCAACCGTGCAATGTAAAGGTCTGCGGTCTGAATGCCCACATCTCTGCCATCCAAGAGGGCATGTATATAGCAGTTTTTCACTTGTTGCCGGGCGGCCTCTTCGATGACGGCGATAAAATGGTCGAGATGGCTGTGTACATTGCCATCTGAGAGCAATCCGATCAGGTGCAGTGCATGGGATCGGGATTGAGTTATCGCTGCCTGCAGTACCGGCATATCGAAAAAAGAGCCGTCGGCCATGGCTTGCGAAATCATGGTGGGACCCTGTGCAATATTCTGACCGGCACCCATGGTCAGGTGACCGACTTCAGAACCCCCCAGATCGTTTTCCCCGGGCAGTCCCACGTGCTTCCCATGGGCCAGCAGAGTTGTGCTGGCGTAGTTTTTTCTTAACTGGTCGACAAATGGAGTGGGAGCCTGAAAAATGGCGTCTGTGTGATCCCCCTTACCAATGCCGTATCCATCCAGAACGATATTGATGACAGGGCGATGGCTGGAAAATCGGTTCAGCAGTGCTTGGGTTCGATTCATCTTGCTAGGCACTTATTATGTGTGAATAAAGGATGGCTGTCTCGCTGGGAGATATCCGTCCATTATATTCAGATCGTTGAATTCGGACTATACCTTTTTTAGAGCTGGCTGGCGGCGAACTTTTTGCATTGTAATGCCCGGTGCTTTTCCGGGTTTGATAATTTGGAGAACGCGTGTATAATAGAGCCAGATACCAACTGTCTTCCGTAGCGGGAAGTGTCACGAAACTGGCACACAAACAAGGGGAAGTTGATTTAACCGGGGTAAAATGGGAGAAATACACAATTTACAGCTTGTTATATCACAGTCAACGCTCTTAAACCGATTGAATGAAGGGCATCAGAATGCGGCAGCTGCTAATGGGGCGCAGATCCTGAATGTGGTTGAAAAGGAGAAATCGGTCAAAAAGCTTTCGACAGTCAGAGAGATGAACGAACTGGAGAAAACAGAAAAGGAGGATGCCAAGAAAAGGCGTCTTAAGAAGGCGGCGGCTGATCATCTGATAGATATCTATCAGTAAATGAAACCACCCTGTCGTGTTCCAGGAGTTTATTGAACCTGGCGAACCAGGTGGGAAAAGTAAGTAATAACATTAGGCTTCCCAAATAAATTTGGGCATGCACACCGCTAACAGTGACCGATCCCTTTTTTAAGCTTACGGCTCAATGTACCTGAAATCACGAACAGGGCAGAATTGAGTGTTTTTTTGTATGTTAATCCTATAAAAAGTCGGGCTTTCTGTCCACTGCTAAATTAGAATTTACCATTCAGGACTGTATCCAGTTCATAAATCAAGGGCTTGATTGTTTCGTCAATCTCTTTCTCCTGTTTCCAGCGACAGGTTTCCTCTCGCACGATTTCATCGGCCAGGAGCAGGGCAATTTTCATCGCATAGTTTGACAGAATGTGTCCCGGTTCCTGTTCAGCAAGCGCATCGATTATTTCCGTCAGCTTTTTCTGTAGTTTCAGAACGTGCTGTTCTCCATCCGTACAATAAAAGGTGTATTTTTTTTTATTGATGTCAATGGTGTAGGAGTTTGCTTCTTCTGATCCTTTCATGCATTATTGATGTGGATGTTGAAAAAATGCTTGATCTATCTGGGTTATCGACCTGATTTAATGGCTAACACAGAATTTCTGTTTGGAAAAGGAAATAAAAGAAAATCGTCTTAAGCGAAGGATTGTTAACTTCGCTTCTAAACTAGTTGAATTGTGCTTTCAAGTCAATATTCAGGAAGCGCTTTTACGTTAACCTCGCATTCACCCATCCCTGGTCTATCCTGAACGTCTCAGTGGCTGAATTGATTCAGTAATTTTTTTGAACAAATCACACCGTTGGGCGTCAAAGCTCATAATGGGCCTTCCCGGGAGAAGGTTGTATTTTTAAAAACAGTTACACTCAATATGAACTATGGAATTTTTTCTTGATGTAGATGGTGTCATTTTGGATTTTGAAACAGCTTTTATTGATTTTGTTCGCGACGAATATCTGCCTGATCTGCCTGCTGACTATGTTCCAAAAAGTTGGGAGATGGCAACGGAGTTCAAAAATCTTGATATTGTGGAGGTCTGGGGAAGGTTTGTCGCTTCGGATCGCTTTGCCCGTCTGGATCTGTTGATCGATGCTGAAAGCTTCAATTGCCTTTCGGAAAAGCATCCGGTCTATCTGGTCACTAACCTGCCGGAATCCCAATACGATAACCGCAAGAATAACCTGGACTTTCATCGACTCGTATACAAGGATCTGTTTATGGCGGGACATTTCAACTTCGGTGATGAGAGCTATCCAACGAAATCATCGACCATTGCCAAATTACATCACAATGGGGAACAAATTGTTTTTCTCGATGATCACCCCAAAAACTGCCTGGATGTCAAGTCAGCCTTCGGCGAAAGCAGTGTCTTTCTAATGAGTCGTCCCCATAACAAAGGCATCGAAAATAACGATTGGGTCCGGGTGGAAGATTGGGAAGAGTTTCTGAAAAAAGCACTCTGATGCCCCGGGGGCTTTTTTACCTGCGGTCCTGTTGAAACTGCATGTTGTATAGTTTGCTGTATTCACCTTTAAATCTGAGCAATTCCTGGTGGGATCCAGACTCGACAATACGACCCTGTTTGAGGACGTGAATGATATCTGCGTGTTGGATTGTCGAGAGGCGGTGTGCAATCACCAGCGTGGTACGGTTTTTCATCAGGTTTTCAATGGCCGCCTGCACCTCTTTTTCAGATTCTGTATCCAGCGCGCTGGTCGCTTCATCCAGAATCAAGATCGGGGCATCTTTGATCAAAGCCCTTGAAATCGCGACTCTTTGCCTCTGCCCGCCTGAGAGACGCACACCCTGTTCGCCGATTATTTGCTCATATCCATCCGGAAGCTCAGAAATGAAGCCGTGGGCGTATCCGACTTTCGCCGCTGCGGTGATTTTTTCCCTGGAGCAGTTAATGTCACCATAGGAGATATTATTGGAGATCGTATCGTTGAAAAGAACGATATCCTGGGTGACGATAGCAATTTGGTCCCGTAGCGAATGTAGGGTGACATCGCGCAGGTTATTGCCATCAATACAGATATTTCCGTCTTCGGGTTTGAGATCATAAAAACGAGGAATCAGGTTGGAGAGCGTGGTTTTTCCACTGCCACTGGAACCTACCAATGCGGTGATAGTACCCGCCTTCAATGTCAGGTCAATCTCCTTTAGAACTGGCTCATCTGTGTCGTAACCGAAACGGTTGATCTGAACTCGGATCTCTTTTTTAATCGGTGACAACGTAATGGCATTTGGTGATTCCTTGATTTCTGACTTATAGTCAATGATTTCAAATATGCGGAGAGCTGCTGCATAACCTTCCTGCAGCTTGAGGGTGATGTTGTTCATTTTCTTGATGGGGTCATTCAGCATGAAAAAGGAGAGGATAAAAGAAGCAAATTCCCCGCCGGTGAGGTCTTCATATATGATCAGATAACCGCCGTATGTCAGAATCGCGGCCCCACAGATGGCTCCGATCAACTCCAGGGTCGGATACGAATAAGAATCGATTCTGATGACGTTGAGAAACGATTTGAACAGGCTCTGGTTCTCTTTTTCAAAGCGTTTGATCTCATAGGACTCCATATTAAAGGCTTTGACGACACGAATGCCTTTGATTGTCTCGTTCAGCAGGCCGGATAGATCACCGAATTTTCCCAGTCTTTTAGTGGTCACTTTTTGACTTTGCTGTCCAAATTTTGAGATTAGCCAGGCGGTGGGCGGAAGCAAGATAAGTACAAGCAGCGAGAGTTTCCAACTGCGATAACACAGTAATCCCAGTAAGAACAAAATCTGTGGTATGTCTCTCAGCGGTGCGATGATACCGGTGATAATCGATTGATTGAGGGTCGTGACATCGATTGTGAAACGGGAAGTGAGTTCTCCGGTTGACCGTTTGTTGAAAAAGGAGATGGGCATAAGAACCACTCTTTTAAAAAGCTGGTTTCTCAACTCCCTGACGATTTTCTGCCCCAGGGACCCCATGATGTAGGTGTGGCCGAAAAAAGAGACCCCTCTCAGAGTGAAAATCAGAATGATTGCCAAACCGACCAGGGGAAAACGGCTCAAAGGCCAGACCTTACCCGAGCTCAAAGAATTGATGAGAGGTTCGATGTACCAGGCCGGGAGAACAGTCAACAGGGCAAACGAAAACAGGGAGATGATGCCAAGCATGAGCTGAAGCTTGTACTTTAGTACCAGTTTTGAAATTCGTGAAAATATTTCCATGGATCAATCGCCGCCTGTTACGTTAATTATTCTTACCAGAAACCAGAAAATTGGCTTGAAGGCCTTAATTTCAATCTTTTCGCATTACTTATCACTCTGCTCAAGAAGCAGCAAATGGTAAGATTTGAATTTTGCGAAGCTATCTCCGTTTGTTTTTCGTTGGAGATACTTATACTCAGCCTTTTCCAACTTTTTCCGATACTTTCTTTTGATAAATTTTGAGATGAGGGGGTAATTATTATCCAAAACGTAAAAGATCAAATCGTAAATCGGGTGGATGGCATTATGGAGAAAATCATCGACGATATCAAGGCTGGGGGCAGTCTCTGTGGTTATGTCAATATCCTGAATGGTCTTGAGTGGATACTCCTTAATTATCTGGTAAAATTTCTTCAAATCATGCCCACCACCGATGGGGCTGGTCTCTTTCACGTCTCTGCGAAAGAAATCACAGATCAAAATATGACCCCCTTTGTTCAAAAAGCGCAGGCTTTGGGAAAATGCATCTGACAACGGGATGTACTGAAAACTCTCGCTGAAAAGGATCAAATCGTATTTTTTATCTGTCTTCAACGCCTCGTATCCACACTCAAATATTTCGGAGCGGTCCCCAACCAGCTTGCGGACATGACGGGTTAAATTGGGGCTTGGAGAAACACAGTCAACGGTAAAGCCAAAATCCAGTAATTTTGCAGCGAATTTACCGGCGCCGCAGCCCACATCCAGGATGGTTTTTGTAGATTCTGGAATATGAGAGAGGATAAAATTGGCGTAATTTTCCTGCGCTCGGGACACATTCGATGTTTCAACGCTCAGACCCTCTGACCAGTATCCGTAGTGAAGGTATTCTGTGTTAAAAAACTGTTTTGCCAGAATGAGACCGATATCTAATCCAATCTCCTTGAAATCAACTTTTTTCTTTTTTTTCATGTTTATGCCCGTAACCTGCTTATTCCTTGATTAGTCTACCTGTTTTAGCAAACAGAAATTTCCTGGAAAACCAATTCAAATGTTATACCTAGTACCTGGATGCACACTTATTTTTTTGATTATTTGTTATTTTATGACCTTACCAGCTCTTTTGAGAGTTTAGGGGCCCCATTCAGCCATTGGGTCAAAATCGACAGACCCCTCCCTCAAAACGCGAAAGTTTTTCGAATCCGTCATATCCACCAGAGTGGAGGGGAGTCCTCCCGGAGTGGTTCCCCCATCAATATAGAGGTCGATCTTGTCACCAAAAACCGCTTTCGTATTTTCAAAACGCGAGATACTTTTTG
>Ga0233437_1001805_pt1 | contig 36229 bp, 40 predicted proteins | sample SI_122_August201_FD_182714 | JGI IMG/M metagenome (GOLD analysis project Ga0233437, IMG submission 182714) | Seawater microbial communities from Saanich Inlet, British Columbia, Canada - SI_122_August2016_200_MG | ecosystem: Environmental > Aquatic > Marine > Inlet | place: Canada: British... | reverse complement strand
ACCAGAATCCTTTAACAGTTGACTTAGTTTTAGGGTTCATGTTTGCAAAAGAAATAGAAGTAAGAAATTTACGTGTGATAATCAAATCCAAAAAGTTGCAATATACTGAGGATTATGTTAAAAATCTTATTGTTATAAAATAAGTAAATATAAAAAAAACGAAAATAAAAAAAATGGCAGAGTTAACACTCAGGCCTTTTAGCCGCTCACAAGTTCGCTAAAAGCACTGGTGGAAAACACACCAAGATGGGTACAAGACCCATCGTAAAAATAAATAAAACGAAAATAAAAAAATGGCAGAGTTAGCAGTAGTAGGAAATAGCGAATTTGTTATGGGTTTTGAGTTAATTGGCATAAAAAAAATCTTTGAGGGAGAAACTAGTCTTCAATTAAAAAATGTATTTGAAGCAGCTCTAAAAGACATTGATGTTGGAATAATTGTAACAAATGACACATCACTAAATCAATTAGATTCAAACTTTAGAAGAAAAGTTGAAAATTCAATCACACCAGTTACTGTAGTATTAAGTACAGACACAGGTGCTCAAGAAAATTTACGAGATATGATTAAAAAAGCCATTGGTATAGACTTATGGAACAAGTAAAGAAAATTAATAACTCATATTCATAATTTTAAAGATAATAAAACAAAATATTCAAGGTGATCAATAAAAAATGAAAAACGGAAAATTAGTCAGAATCGCAGGTCCAGTTGTAGTAGCAACAGGAATTCATGCAAGAATGTTCGATTTAGTTAGAGTAGGAGATGAAAGCTTGATGGGAGAAGTCATCCAGATGGATGGCGATAAAACAACTATTCAAGTATATGAAGATACTTCAGGATTAAAACCAGGAGAACCAGTTGTAAACACTGGTCTACCTTTATCAGTAAAATTAGGTCCAGGCTTATTAACAAGTATTTATGATGGAATTCAAAGACCTCTACCTATCTTAGCAGATAAGATGGGAGATTATATTCAAAGAGGAGTAGATGCTTCAGGACTTGATGAAGAAAAAAAATGGGATTTCAAATCAACTGTAAAAGTTGGTGACAAAATAAGCCAAGGTATGATTATTGGTGAAGTTGTTGAAACTAACACAATCACACACAAAATATTAGTTCCACCTGATCAAAAATTCACAGGTAAAATTAAAACAATCAAATCTGGTAAATTCACAGTCAATGATGTTGTAGGAACACTTGACAATGGTTCAGAATTAAAATTAAGTCATGAGTGGCCTGTAAGAGTCCCAAGAAGACTTGCTAATAAATTAGCACCAACAATGCCATTATTAACTGGTCAAAGAATTTTTGACGGTTTATTTCCTTTAGCAAAAGGAGGAGTTGCAGCTATTCCAGGTCCATTTGGAGCAGGAAAAACAGTATCTCAGCAACAACTTGCTAAGTGGTCAGACGCAGACATTGTTGTATATATTGGATGCGGTGAACGTGGAAACGAAATGACAGAAGTATTAACTGAATTCCCACATTTAAAAGATCCTAAAACTGGAAACCCTTTAATGAATAGAACAGTTTTAATTGCAAACACTTCAAACATGCCAGTAGCTGCTAGAGAAGCATCAGTATATACAGGTATTACAATTGCAGAGTATTATAGAGATCAAGGATACTCAGTAGCTTTGATGGCTGATTCAACTTCAAGATGGGCAGAAGCTATGAGAGAAATTTCATCCCGTTTAGAAGAAATGCCAGGTGAAGAAGGTTATCCTGCATATTTAGCTACAAGATTAGCAGAATTTTATGAAAGAGCAGGAATTGGTGAAACATTTGCAGGAAACAGTGGGTCAGTCTCAGTAATTGGAGCAGTAAGTCCTCCAGGTGGAGATTTCTCAGAACCAGTCACTCAAAATACATTAAGAGTTACAAAATGTTTCTGGGCACTTGATGCAAAATTAGCTCAGCGACGTCATTTCCCAAGTATCAACTGGCTAACATCTTATACTTTGTATAATAAAACATTAAATCCATGGTATTCAGAAAATGTCAATCCTAACTGGTCAAAATTAATGGCTAGAATAATGGCAATTTTACAAGAAGAAGAAAAATTACTTGAAATCGTGCAATTAGTTGGTTCAGATGCATTACCTGAAAAACAACAACTTGACTTAGAAATTGCTAGAATGATTAGAGAATTTTTCTTACAACAAAACGCATTCCATGAAATTGATACTTACTGTGAGCCTAAAAAGACTTTTATGCTTGCAGATACAATCCTTTACTTCGCAGACAAAGCTCACAAAGCTTTGGATGAAGGTGTTGGAATATTGACAATCTTGAACTTAGAAAGTAAAGAAAAGATTGCTGATGTTAAGTTCATTAAAGATTACAAAGGTTTACTAACAAAAATTAAGTTAGACATGGACCGTGAGTTCAATAAAATAGACAGTTAAAATTAATAGGTGATCAATGTGCAAAAAGAATATAAAACAATCAAAAGGATTGCAGGTCCACTGGTTTTTGTTGAAAAAACTCATCCAGTTGGATATGGTGAAATCGTGTCAATTAAACTAAGTGACGGATCTATCAAAAATGGACAAGTCCTTGATACAAGTGATGACTTAGTAGTTATCCAAGTATTTGAAGGTACTTCCAAGTTAGACAAATCAGCATGGATTAAATTTATGGGAGAAACTATCAAGATGCCAGCATCTGAAAAAATGTTAGGAAGAATCTTGACAGGTGCAGGAAAACCAAGGGACGGTGGACCAGAAATTATTCCAGAAAAAAGATTAGATATTGTTGGTGCAGCTATTAATCCTTATGTTAGACAAAGCCCATCAGATTTTATTCAAACAGGAATTTCAACAATTGACGCAACTAATACATTAGTTAGAGGTCAAAAGTTACCAATCTTCTCAGGTTCAGGATTACCACATAATGAGATGGCACTACAAATTGCACGTCAAGCAAAAGTACCAGGGCAAGAAGGTAAATTCGCAGTTATTTTTGCGGCAATGGGAATCACAAATGAAGAAGCACAATACTTCATGAAAGATTTTGAAGAAACTGGAGCACTTGATAGAGCTGTAGTATTCCTAAACCTTGCAGACGATCCTGCAGTTGAAAGATTAATCACACCAAAAATGGCTTTAACTACTGCTGAATATCTAGCATTTGAAAAAGATATGCACGTCTTAGTTATCTATACAGACATGACAAACTATTGTGAAAGTTTAAGAGAAGTAGGCGCAGCACGTGAAGAAATCCCAGGAAGACGTGGTTACCCAGGATATATGTATACTGATTTAGCATCAAACTTTGAGCGTGCTGGTATGATTAAAGGTAAAAAAGGATCAATTACTCAGTTTCCAATTCTAACTATGATTGGGGACGATATTACACATCCTATTCCAGATTTAACTGGATATATTACTGAAGGTCAAATTGTATTATCAAGAGAATTACACAGAAAAGGTATCTTTCCACCAGTTGATGTATTACCATCATTATCAAGATTAATGAACGCAGGGATTGGTCCAACGAAAACAAGAGATGATCATAAACAAGTATCAGATCAGTTATATGCATTCTATGCAGAAGGTCGTGATTTACGTGGATTAGTCGCAATTGTTGGTGAAGAAGCATTAAGTGACAAAGATAAGAAATTATTGAAATTTGCTGAACGCTTTGAGTTAGAATTTGTTCAACAAGATTCAAGGGAAGACAGAACAATTCAAAGAACTCTTGAAATTGGTTGGGATTTACTAAGAACTCTACCTAAAAAAGATCTAACAAGAATTAACCCTAAATTAAGAGACAAATATTACGGTGACGAAGAAGTTATAGTATCAGGTAAGAAATAGACTTTGAATCAGACGAAGTACAAATAAATAAAATAACAATTTAAAAAGTAAAAAAATGTCAGACGCTCAACTCTGTTTTAAAAAAACAGAGGACATGTTAAAAATCAGAGATTTTTGACACCCAGAAAAACAATTTGTTTTTCTTGGAAACAAATCAAGGCGGGTACAAGACCTACCGAACAAAAACAATAAACTAAAATGGCAGACGTAAAACCAACAAGAAGTGAATTAATCAAATTAAAAAGCAAGATTAAGCTAGCTAAATCTGGCTATAAACTTCTTAAGAAAAAAAGAGATGGATTAATCCTTGAATTCTATGAAATCTTAAACAAAACTAAGTCAGTTAGAAAAGAGATGACAGAAAAGTTTAAGGAAGCCATTAAAAAAATTAATATTGCAAGAATTGTGGACGGGGATTTAGCAATAAAGTCTGTTTCAATGGCAATAAAAAACAAACCAAATGTTGAAGTTGAAAACAAAAACATTATGGGTGTAGTTGTTCCTAGTATCAAGAGTGAGAATGTTGTTAAAGAAGTTCTAGAACGTGGTTATGGGATAGTTAATACCAGTTCAGCAATTAATGAAGCAACTAATTCATATGAAGAACTTCTTGAATATATTATTCTAGTAGCTGAAATTGAAACAAGCATGATAAGACTTCTTGAAGAGATTGATAAAACTAAAAGAAGAGTTAATGCATTAGAGTTTGAAGTTATTCCAAAATTAATAAAAACAATGAACTTTATTGAACTTAGACTTGAAGAGATGGAACGTGAAACTGTCTTTAGAAGTAAAAGAATTAAAAAGAATAGATAATTATTTTTTCTAAATTTTATTGTTAATTTTATTGTTTTTATCTAAATTTTATAGAAAATATAATGCAAAAAATAGTATTAGTAAATAATATTTAAAAAAATAAATTATTTATCAAAAGAGTCCGTTAATTTCTCCATCAATTAAATCTATTCCTAATGCTGCTGGCTCTTTACTTAAACCTGGCATTGTCATTATTCTACCTAAATATACAACAATGAATTCTGCACCATTTTTTACAACTAAATTTCTGACTGTAATTCTAAAATCTGTTGCACACCCTCCAGCTTTTTTACTGTCAGATAAAGATAATGGAGTTTTTGCCATAATAATTGGATAGTTGCCATATTCTTCACTGTACAAATTTATTTTTTCTTCTGCTTTATCAGTATAGTCTACTCCAACTGCACCATAGACTTTACTTGCAACTGCTTCAATTTTTTCTTTTATTGAAATATTATCAGGATAAATAAAATTAAAATTATTTACACTGTTCTCAATTGTATCAATGACTGCTTTTGCTAAATCTACTGCCCCAGCTCCTCCATCAACAAACCCAGTATGCATCTCAACTTTTACTCCTTCATTTTCACAAAATGTTCTTAATGTTTGAATCTCGTCATCAGTATCGACTTTGAATCTATTAATTCCAATAACAAAAGGTAACCCAAAATTTTTGATTATGTTTATATGTTGTATCACATTAAAAAATCCTTTTTCTAAGTCACCTTCTCCATGTTCTTTTATTGCTCTAACTGTTGCTACTAATACAACTGCATCAGGTTTTAAATTAGCTACTCTACATTTCACATCTAAAAACTTTTCAGCTCCTAAGTCAGCTCCAAATCCACCCTCAGTTATAACATAATCTGCTAATTTTAAAGCTAATTTTGTTGCAATAATTGAATTACATCCATGTGCAATATTTGCAAAAGGACCTCCATGAACTATTGCAGGACTTCCTTCAACTGTTTGAACTAAATTTGGATTTATAGCGTCTTTTAATAACACAGCCATTGAACCTTGGGCATTAAGATCTTTTGCCATTAATGTTTTTCCAGCATTATCATATCCAATAATTAAATTTCCAAGTCGTCTTTTTAAGTCATCTAAATCTTTTGATAAACATAACACAGCCATAACTTCTGATGCTGCTGTAATTTCAAATCCTGTTTGATAAGTTCCTTTACTTGGTTTTCCACCTGAATTAATTAATATTCGTCTTAATGCTCGGTCATTCATATCAAGAACTCGCATCCATTCAACAGTCTTTATATTTAATTCATTTCCTTGGAAAATATGATTATCAATCATAGCACTAAGTAAATTATTAGCTGAGGTTATTGCATGAATATCTCCTGTAAAATGCAAGTTAATTTCCTCCATAGGCTCAATCCTACATTTACCTCCACCAGCTCCTCCTCCTTTTACACCAAACACTGGTCCTAAGGACGGTTCTCTTAATGCAATGACTGCTTTCTTACCCATTTTTGCAAATGCTTGTCCAAGAGCAATTGTAGTAGTTGTTTTTCCCTCTCCTGCTTTTGTTGGAGTGATTGCTGTAGTTAAGATTAATTTACATTCTCTTTCAGGTAAATTATAAACTAATTTATGATTAATTTTAGCAAACTTTTGTCCATATGGAATAATTTCTTTTAATTCTAATTCTTCTGCAATTTCATTTATTGGTTTCATTTTTTATTCAATCCCTTCTTCTATTTTGTTATAACATTCTAATGTATTTTTCATCAAGCTAGCAATCGTCATTGGTCCAACTCCACCAGGAACGGGTGTAATAAATGATACTTTATCATGTACATTCTCATAATCTACATCTCCTGTTAAAGTGCCATCATCAAGTCTATTAATTCCTACATCAATAATAACACACTCTTTCTTTACCATATCTTCTTTTACAAAATTAGGAATTCCTACTGCTGCAACAATTATATCTGCATCTAAACAATGTTTCTTTAAATCTTTAGTTCTAGAGTGACATATAGTTACAGTTGCATTATTTTGCAAAAGTAATAATGCAATAGGTTTTCCAACAATATTACTCCTACCAATAACAACAGCATTCTTACCACTCATATCAATTTTTGTGCTCTTTATTAATTCAATTATACCTTTAGGAGTACATGAAATAATAGTTTTTTGTCCTATCATTAATTTACCCATGTTTAAAGGATGAAATCCATCTACATCCTTATTAGGATTAATAGATGATATGACTTTATCAGAATCAATATGTTTAGGTAGAGGTAACTGAACCAAAATCCCATGAATCAAATTATCATTATTTAATTCATCAACCAATGTTAAAAGCTCTTCTTCACTTGTATTATCTGATAATACAATTTTTTTAGAATAATATCCAACTTTTTGACATGCTTTTTCTTTATGTCTTACATACACCTTTGATGCAGGGTTTTCTCCAACTAATACCACTGCAAGACCTGGTTTTTTGTCTAATTTGTCAACTTCATTCTTAATCTCATTCTTAATTTTTTTTGATAATTCTCGTCCATTTATATCCATTTTTTATTCAACTCTAATTATTTGTTTTTCTGTAATTATTATATTAACTGAAATGTCATGCTTTTCACTTGGTAAATTTTGAAGCAATTGAAATTCATAACATAATGCAATTTTTAATACATTTAAATCTTTTAACAATCTATCATAATATCCTTTACCAAAACCAATTCTATTTCCTAGTTTATCAAAAGCAATTCCAGGTATAATAAAAGTTTTAACAATTAATTTATCAACTGCATTTACAAATTCTTTTTTTGGCTCAAGAATTCCAAATTGTCCAAGTTCTAAATTGTTAAAATTGTCTAACTCAGATAAACAAATTTCTTTGTTATTAATGTAAGGAACAATAACTTTCTTCCCTACATTTAATGATTCTTTAATTAGATCATGAGTATTTACTTCTGAAGCAAACGAAACATAAGAACAAATAATATCTGAATTAATGTATTCATTAAGACTTAACAAATTTTGTTTAATTTTAAAATTAAATTCTGATAATTTATCTTTATCAAATTCATTTCTTAATTTTAATATCTTTTGACGTAATTCTTGTTTCATATATCTATCCTAAATTATCTAAAAAAAGCATGATATAAAAAGATTTGTTTGAATATTGAAAAACTATTGAATTTACATATGTGATAAATATGAAATTATGATTTTAAAACATTGTTATTTGGAAAAAAACATTATACAAAATTTGAAATTAACTTTCAAGCATATTTTTTAAAGATTCTTTTAGTCCACTTAAATCATTTTTGACAATATTCCAAACCAGTTCTTCATCAATATTAGGATATGCATGAATTAATATATTTCTTAGACCAATGATTTGTCTCCACTTAATTGATGGATTATTCAATCTTAATTCTTCAGGAATATGTTTTGCAGCTTCTCCCATTACTGTAAGATTCCTCAAAACAGCATCTTGAAGTAGATCATCTTCTAAAAATTGTTCAAAGGTTATATTTTTTGTATATTTTTCTAATTTACTAATAAATTCTAACATGTCTTCAACATATAGTTTATAATCCTTGAACATATAACGCATCACCTTTAACATATTCCATTCTCTTTTTTAATGCACTTTTCATTACTAAATCAACTTTTTTATTAAATAAATTTTCTAAATAAAATTTTAATTCCATGTAATTATTAAAATTTAGATTGTTAAATTCAACTAATAAATCTATATCACTATTTCTTTTTTGTTCTCCACTTAAATAAGATCCAAAAAGTCCTAATTTTTTTACACCAAATGATTTAATTTTTTGTTTATTTCTATGTAAAATCAACATTATTTTTTTTGAGTCCAAAGAATCTATATGTTTAGAAATATCTTTATTTTTTTGCAAATATATGTCCACTATATGTTCAATAGCTTCCCCCTTATCATTTAAGTCATACATTACTTTAACTAGATTTAATGCTTTGTTTGTTCGAGGACTCAATTTAATTAATGCATTTACCAACTTAGTTTACCTTAGTTAAAGTAAGTCAAACTTATTTATAAGGATTTTGGTTTTAGTAATATTAACCAATAATTAGAAAATAAATATTCTAACTGAAAAATGAAACTATATTTAGAAGTAAAAGAATAAATAAGGAGAGAAAAAAGTCATAAATCTTTACGAGAATATGCTTTTTTTAACCACTCCAGATAATCAACCTTAGATATTCCTTCAAGTTCACCTATTAAATTTCTTTTTGCTTTTTCTGAAAAAATATTTGCTTGTTCAACTTTATCAGCTATATTAACATGAGTTGTCCCTTGAGTCTCAATTTTATGAAATCTAAACATAACATTCCGGTGATATCCATTTGGGTGAGTTTTGTGATTGACCATCACTACATAGGGCATATATCCACCTCCAAGACCTCCTGTTCTTAAATAATCAGCACCAGCTGAAAAACGACTTCCTAGTTGAAAACCTATAGGTCCAAATGAAGAAAATAACCATTCACCATTTCCAGGTCCAAAAAATAATTTTGGAAACAAATAACTAAATTGACCATCTGCTCGAGAAGTTAAAGATGTCATTCCAGAATCTTGATATCCTTCAATAGTGTTCAAAAGAGATTTAGCCATACCTTGTACCATTGGTTGTTGGGCCTCAAATTGAATCTTATGTTTTTGAGCAGGAGAATATACTTTAGGTAAATCAACTATTGGTGGTTTGAAATGAATCCAAACTTCTTCCAAAAAAACATCAGCCTGTATTTGTTGAGCTTCAAGAACTAACTCAGAGTCATATGGGAAATCATATTCTTGTCTTATTGTCCAAAATTCTGCTTCATCTTTCCAAAATACCATTTTTTAATTCCTCATATTTATTAAATATTCTACCAACTAGCAGTCCACATAGAAACTTCTTCTCAATTAGGTTCAATTTTTTGCCCCATATATTGAAAAGCCTGCATCCAAATCTATTAACTTTTTAGAATTCCGATTCACTAAACCAATTTTTAAAAATCTGTGAGCGTCATGTGATTGTTCACCACTTCTTTCAAAATGTAATTGTGAATCATATAGTCCTACTGTTGCAGCATCCATAATAAATTCTCCACCATATACGGATCTACCTTCCAATCCTTGTTGTTCATTTAATTTAATTCTTAACCCTAAATAACCTAATTTTTGTAAGGACTCTCCTAATTTCCCTAGATTTCCATATGACAATTGACTAACAAATTTTAATAGTTCAGGTGATTTAATATATTCTGGTTGAAACAAGCAATCATTTGAAATATACAATTCAAAAAAGTTTCCTTCTCTATTAGTAACATACATAGGATTCGTACTAGGTAATTGGCCAAGATGTGCTAACGCCATAAATGCAGTTTGTCTCATTACATTTCCTTCACCTTCAGACAAGAGATTAGTTAAGTTAAAACTCACTGGTAAATTTTCTTTCAGTGGATAGACTGGCCCATCTCTTTGCAAATTTCTTATCCATTCCACTTGGGATCTTTCAACACAATAATCAAGAATACCTGACTTTGCTAATAAATCAACAACCTGAAGAGGTTCTGTTAATAATATATTTGTATCTGGATTCTCATCTAAAACTACCGTTAATTCATTTTCAGGTTTTGATAATCCTAGCATGTATCTTGTTGCTGTTAATATGGAAATATTCACATCCCAGTCATCATTATCTTCACGCATAATCTCTACAGCCTGTGCTTGTACATCACCAAGATTAGCAAGAACCTCTGTTAATGTTCCTACATGTTGATATTCAGGAAAGTTTAAAATAGTTTGATCTTGTGTAGATAACACTACTTTTTGACTCATTTCCCTGCACCTCTACATTCAAGTTCAAACTCACCAATCATATCAACAAACATAGAATTATTAATTTCTTCAATCTTTATTGGACATGCAAACAACTTTTTTCCATCATTTGTTCTTGTTTTTATTAGTCCAAACCTTGGAAATCTTAATGACAAATTAGTTTGTCCAAAGAAATCAGCTAGTTTTTGTGCTTCTTCATTTAAATCATCACTATCTTTTTTAATTGTGTATGCCCCATACTCAGATGTGCCATGGACTTGAAGACCATTGTTATCAATCATCCCATCAATTTCTCTGAGCTTAAAATTTCTAACAGCTTTAGATAGATTGATTCTTTGCACATCCTTTAGTTTCATGATTTCATCATCTGTTAATAATCTTGAATTGTTAATTCCATCTTTACTTAAAAGTAAAATACTGTCATTATTTGGCAATCTGCCGTATATAGCTGTTTTAAAGCTCTCACTAGTTTGTTTCATATTTTTCACCACCCCATTAATTGGTTTTATAACTTATTTATTGGTACTAATTTCCTCTTTTTTAGCCCATAATCTAGGGTCGCCATCTAGATATGTAATCATTACTGGTCGTTTACCGTCATCCTCGGCAATATATGAATGCAGAGTGTCGCCCTTTTGGATATTTGTTCCTGTTGCAACCAATTTATTTATTGAAATATTATATGTTGATCTTTTTTGTATTACTTTACTTTTCCATGAAATTGGGTGAAATCTTATTTGCGTCTTCATTTTGTACCCTACGAATATATACTAAGTTTTATATGATGTACAGGTGTTCATTCACTCTTTTTTGGGTATGTATAATGGTATGTATTAAGAAATATATATTGTTAATGAATATTAAATATATCTTTGAATATATTAATATATAAACTTAGAAAATAATATAAATAAGCTTATAATACACAAACATAATGAAAAGAAAACTCATAAAACAAGGCAAGAACGCACTCACAATCACCCTCCCTGCAAAGTGGGTTGAGACTAATGGACTTAAGTCTGGAAACCTTATTGAGTTACTTGAAGAACATAATGTTCTTAAAATATCCACAGAAGAAATTAAAAAAGAAAAAAAAATTATAAAAATTGCTTATAGTGATCAAGTTTTATTTCTTAAAAGAGTATTAATTAATCTTTATAGAAAAGGTTATGATGAAATTACCATCACAACAACACAAAGAATACCATTCACTAGAGTAACCTCTAAACTTGATGAATTAATTGGATTTGAAATAGTTGAACACACTGAAAAAAAATTAGTTGTAAGAAACTTGTCAACACCAATTGATGAAGAATTTGACAATACTTACAGAAGATTCTATAGATTAACACTAACTTTTGCAAAAGAAGTTCTTAGAGCAATAAAAACTAAAAAATATAAAGATCTCAAAGATATAGCCTCTCTGGATAAACAAGTAAATAGACTCTATAATTTCTGTGTTAGAATTATTAACCAAAAAATCAATGATTTTTCCAAAAAAGGATTATTCTACATTCAAGCAATTACATATATTGAACAAATTGGAGATCAACTTGACGAAATGTCAAAACAGTTTTCAAATCCAAAATTAGAAGTTTCAAAAGGTTCAATAAAACTTTTTGAGACTATCATTCAAATATTTGAAAATGTTTATGAATTAAGTTATGAATTTGACTTCAAAAAGCTAGAAACTACAGAAAAAATAAGAGAAAATCTATTTAGTAATTATTTCAATCGAGAAAAACTTGGAAAAGGTGACATTCTATTAAGTCATCACCTATATATTATCTTAGAATGTTTATTTCATATCGAAGTTTATTTCTTAGATGTCGAAGAATATATATCTACTTTTTGACGTTCAAAATCTCTAAAAACTTCATCTATTGAAGTTGCTTGTGGTCTTTCTAATCCCAATTTATATGGAACTATTTCTCCATCTTTTAATTGAGTATTAGCTAATTTTGACCAATATTCCCAAACATCTGATGACGCACCAATCCTGCCAAGTCCAGATTGCCATTCTCTAAATTCATTAGCAGCAACCGTAGCAATTCCTGCTCGTAATTCGTGAATCATTGAACCAAATTGATTAAAATATTCTGGTGGCAAATTGTACCAGTTATTCCCATAACTATTCGTATCATAGAAAAACTGTTCTGATAAAATATCAAACACCATTAAATATTCATAAGCAAGCTCAAGAGTATTAACTGATTTATCTTTAAAATCAAATTCAACTTGTGTGAAAGGTTGTCCATCTTCACCATATGATACTTTTGATGCATATCCAAAAAAATGTTTAGCTGAATGAAATAAAGCTCTCATGTTTACAAGGAAATTAAAGGGATGCATATTATCAATTGATGATTCAACAACCACATCATCAGTTTCCCCAAATCTTTCAGGGCTGTAATACTTGTCAACAGGTGGTATTAACTCTTTAGTGTGCCAATAATTGTTTCTAGTTGGTTCTTTTATTGATTTTACCTCCATTTCCTCCACTAGTCTCTCTCTATGTTTATATCTACAATTTAATTCAGAAATAACATAAGTTAATGCAGAATCTATAGCTAAAGGAACATTATAACTTAATCCCAACATTTTAAAAAAATAAAATGGATCTGCAATTACTCTCCCAATAGAATCTTGTACACTAGTAACCATAAAATTGTCACCAACATCATTAATAATAGCATGATTTTCTCCTGGCACAAGTAAATTAATTAATACATCTTTAGCAGTTAAACCCATTGGTAAAGCAATATCAATTAAATCTGATTCTACTCCTCTCTCCCTAGCATACATTGATTCATGTTCATACAGCAGTCCTTCAAACTTTGTAAGTACATCAAGTAACTGAGTAGTATTTTGTGTAACTGGTAATCTAGAAGCATATCTTTTTTGAGGTTCAATATCTGAATTTCCAAATAATTTATTTCTGAGTCTTACCCTATAATCTCTTGGTTGCGATATTACAGATTGTACTTCTCTCTGAATTTCAATAGGAGATATATCTAGCATTTGTGCAGTAAGGTTCAATGAAGATGGATCATCAATCGAATCGTTTATTTTGTAAGCAATTCTAATAATATCCCTTAAAGGCAATCCTACTTCCTGAAAATGCCCTAGTCTACTACCCTCATCTCTTGACCACCATAACTCCCTAAAATCCCCATGACTAATTCTAGGCATAATTAAATAATTTACACCCTGTGCTTGATTATAATTTGAAACAAGTGTACCTGTTGAATTTTGCCAATCCATGCTATGAACCATTGTCTCAAAAATTAATTGTCTTTCATCATAAATTGGTTTAATTATTGGTCCAAAAAGTAAAAAGTAATCTTCCAATGCTTCTGGTAATACATCCTCTTTTAGTCTCAAAAGATCTGATCTTCTTTCATATACATTAGGTAACTCAAAAAATCTTTCAATATCAAAAAAAGAAGTTAAATGTAAAGATCGCGTCATATCTTTAAAATCAAAACTAACCCCATTACCTAATTCAACTTGATCTTCAGATCTATTAAATAAAACATAATCTAATGAAAAATTTCCAGTTCTTTGATCTGTGTGCATTACTTGTGCTATTAAGTATCCTAGAACAAACTTTGCAAATAAAGTTTCGGGAGTATACTCCTTAATCTTTCTATAATCTATATCAATCTGGTCAAAAGCTCCAGCCAATCTTTCTAAAAATTCATCTCTAGTATGACCTTCTTCAAGCACAAGACTTATTCCTTCTTGACCCAATGAAAATCCTCTAAATGATTCTTCCACCACATTTTCCGCTGTCCGTTTCTTCCATCTATTAAAGAACATCAGAGTATCAACCTCACTAGTATCTCACCAAATACACTAAAAAAGATCCAGGCATAAATTATTCTCAAAAATCTAGGTATTAATCTATCAGTTGATATCATACCTTTTGTTACAAATTCTAATAAATATTCAATTACATATCTAACAATAGTTAAAACTATTCCAATAGCCAAAATATCAAAATCTCTTAGTAATAGAGTTAAGTACAAAATAATCGCATATATCCCTGGTTTAAACAAGTGTCTTGGTTTAAATCTTCCAAAAACTAACTTTGAGACCAGTATCATTGGTACTAATAGCCATGCATAAATATAGTGCGCAGTATATGTAAATAATATTATCCCACACAATATAAAATCAGGTCCAGGTTCTAGCTGAAACTTTTTTTCAAAATATGTTGAAAATAATTCAAGTGCTATTAAACTCAGCAATAAAATAATTCGTTTATAATATGCAAACATTATCAAAAATACAAAAATAAGTACAACACCCACAATCATTTCAAACTTTGATTTCTTCTTCAAAAAATTTGGTAGTTTCATGAAGAATCACCTAAATGAGTATAATCAACTAATTCACAAAATACATGTGGCAAATCTTCCTGAACCGGATGCAAGTCCTGTACTGTACTAATTAAATGATTTTCTGATTGATAAGTCATCAATACAGATGCCCAACCCTCAGCATAATCAATAGATTCAACATTGAATTCTGTTCTAATACCACCTATTGTTCTTGGCAGTTCATCTCTCACTGCGTAAGCAACAGAATCATATGCACACAATGCAACTGACCAAATACCATATAGTTCCTCTAATCCTGTTGTAACTACTCCTCTATCTAAAACTAAACCTTTTTCTGACAAATAATCAACATAATTTGAAATTCTGCCTCCAACAAATTCATCAACACTTAATCCTCTAGATTCTAAATATACATGCGCATAAGGATCATTAATTGAATGTGCTAGCATTAGCATTGGATCTGAAACATTTAATTTTGTATAATCAATACCTGAAGACACCCTAACTAACTGTTGATCTTCTTGGAAAAATTCAGGCTTTTGAATATAATTTTTTGCCTTCCTATTTTTATCCACTAAAGTTCTTGAAATATCAAATTTGAGACCCCTATTGATATTTTGGTAAACTTCTTCTAATATTGACCCATCTTGACCTATTAGACTATCAAAAGCAGCTACATATGCACTGTGGTCCATTGAATCCATCATATTTTCTGTCCTATGAGCAATCTTAGAAACCATTGTTTCTCTATCTAAAACAGATATTATTTTCTCAATTTCTGCATCTCCACCTAACCATAATTGAAATTCATCTTTACCAGAAATTGGATTAAAAAATCTTTTAGTTGTTGTAATATCAAAAAATTTCCTTAGTTCATCATCTATAGCGCAACCATAATTTTGTACTTTTACGATTGGTTCTTCTTTACCATCTAAAAATCGTCTTGTATCCCAAAAATAATCTACAAAATCAGATTCCCATCTATCTACAAACATCCTTTCCTCTTCACCTTGCATAAAGAACATTGCAAATGGAGTTCTATAATCTAGAAGTGTTGACATTGTATAGATGTATTTTTCTTGAGAGTTTGACCAACCATTATCAGGTATAAGCTCGTCAGATGCTTTTTTGATTACATATCTGTGCCTTGGGTCAGAAAAAATCAACCCAATACTTTGTAATGGAAGTATAGCATCAGGCTCATGTGAAAAATCAGATCTAAAACAATAAGCATCACTATTTCCGATAGGTTCAAAATATAAACTATCTTCAAAATCTATCCTTGACAAAATATCTCGGATATTATCATATCCTGCCTTATTAAAATCATAATTAGTTGCAAATTTACCCCATTTTCCCTTTTCTCTTAACAAATCAATATTTAAATTGCCATTAAGATCCATCCATTCCAACGCTAAAAGTGTTAGCGATACACTATTATCAACAGGTGTATCAGCCTTCCTCCCTGAAATTTGTTTTTTCAACACACTCCTTTTGTCTACGTATTTACCATACAACGCAGTTCCAAGCATTCTAGCATGATATTGAGTATTTGTAATATCATCAATACCTTGTCTAATTTGATTTTCAGTCCATCTTCCACTTGGAGATTGGTATTCAAAAAATTGAGCCCATGTTCTTATTAAAGCCAAATCAATAAATTGAATGTCCTCTTCCGTATATTCCTCTTTTTTCAAAAATTTGTAAGGACTTTTTCTAAACTGGGGCCAACTAATCCCAAAAATTTCATCAATTCTAGTATCCATTTCATTTATTTCTTCTTGAACAGCTTCAACTACTTGATTAGGGTCATTGTAAGTCCAAGGATTGTCCCTAATAACACTTAACATTTGAATCAATCCATCTACAGTTCCATTAGAATAAAATGAGGTGTTTTTATGCATCAAATATCACCCCAACAAATTTTAAATAAAATAAAAACCAAGCTCTAAGAGATAATAAATTATCTATTCGCAATCCTGACAAAATTACAATAGATTTATCTCTTAGAACTGGCTTTTTAAATTGATCTTGAAATACTACTCCAACCTGTGTTTTATCTAAAAACATACTATAAAAATTATCAAAAAGAATACTATTACTAATACTATCATACGTGTCAGGATTGCCTTTCATACTTTGTTCACCAAAGTTTTTACTAAATAGTGGTGATTATCATTTATATTTAAAGGTTGCCCATGTTTCTGCGTACTCTTATGCGTTATCTTTAAATATAAAATAAATTTTCATAGCGTCTATAGCAAGGTGGAGATGGTTTTAAAAATGACAAAAGAAGTTATGAAAGAATTATTGTTAGGTAATGATAAATATGAAATTCATGAGGATGTTCTTGACAAAATCCAAGCAGGACAAAATCCAAAAATCACATTAGTCACATGTTCAGACTCAAGAGTAAGTGGACATATCATGGGTAAAGATATGACAAATCATGTATTTCACATTAGAAATATAGGAAACCAAATAGAAAATAATTTTGGTTCAGTTGACTACGGCATCCATCACTTAAAAACACCAATTTTACTAATCTTAGGTCATACAGACTGTGGCGCAGTTAAAGCATCCCAAATTGACTTTTCAAAAGAGTCTGACGAAATTAGACAAGAACTATATCCATTACATTTCAATCTAAGTAAAGCATCAAACTTACTAGATAAAGACGATCCTAAATTTATTACAAAATTAGTGCAAACTAATGTTGATAAACAAGTTAAAATGGCCTTGGCTAGATACGGAGAGCAAACTAATGTAGTTGGCGCTATCTTTGACATCCATGCACATTTAAACAAAAAAAATGCACAAGTCATTGTTACTAACATTAACGGTGTAACTGATGAATTTAGATTAAGAAATCATGAGCTCTTGTCAGATATTGAAGAAGATCTCAAAGATGTTAAAGTCAATAGACTTTAATTTAATTAAAAAAGTGGGTGGGGTTGACGATTATTATTAAAATACTAGTGGGTGGAATAAATAAATGGTAAGAACAGATTTACATACAAGAGATTTTTTACATAGATCAGATTTTAATCCAATTTTACATTACAAACAAGTTTGGTTAGAAATACTTCAAACAACTACATTTGAAACAAATGAATATTTCCCAGATGATTTTGAAACAATTATTGACCTTTGTGTAGATGATGGTTTTCCTGGAGATGCCCATGGAGAACAAATGTATGGAGTTGATGAAGAGGGACTATATAATATTTCTGATGGAGCTCTAATATCAAGACTAGAAACTCTTTTAAGAAAAAACGATGTCCATTATCAAAATCATGGACAAAGATCTGACTCTGGTGACCAGTATGTTTTTGATTTAAAGAATTTTACAATAGAAAAAAGAAAAATTGAAGGTGATAAACCTGATATTGTTTCTGAATTAGCACAAGGTAGAACACAAATAACAATTAATGAAATTGATGGAACAAAAACTTTAACAGATGGTACTCCTGGTGATGTTTATGCATCTCATGTTAAAGGTGCTGGTCCTGCTTTTGGTGTGCCCTTTGATCCACAAACTGATGAAGGTATTGACCCTTATGTTGTAATGGGATTAAGACTTGCTCTAGTTGAATATTCAGGAAATGTTAAAGATATTGTTGTTGGTGCACATCTTAAATGTGGATTAGCAATATATAATGCAACAGCTGACCGAGAGTTTCTGGAGTCTCACGCAGGACAAGGAAAATATTTTGATGGTCAAAGATACCATGAAAGAGCATTTGGTGAATTAGAAGCTTTTGATCCAGATGAAGAAGTTAGTGAAAATAATCCATTGGGATATCCTGCAAGAGAACTTGCTTTTAAAATGGACGCATTTTTGATGCTAACTGAAGCAATTTATACATTAGCTGCCACAGATGATGATTTACAAGTAATTTTATCAGTTCCATACACAGTTAATAGACAACATGATGTTCCAGCACATATTTGTTAATAATTTTTTAAATTTTTTTAATTAATTCATTTAAAATAACTTTAAATATTTAATTACAAACCTATTATATTAAAAATGATGTTTGAGATATATGCTTTCGGAAATTATTTAGATTCAATGATGACACATAAATGGCATCCACTTAAACAAATGCTTTCAAGTTTATTCCCTTATGCCCCTAGAATAAATAATTATTCTGCATTGCCATCACCTGAATCAGCTATAGCTGAAGAACCAATAGTTTCAGAAAATCTGGCTTTAATGTTAGATTTGTTACCGGATTCAGCTGAATATGGTAGCGCTAATATTCATTTAAAAGATTCTCGTGCAATATGGATTAATGCTTGTGGAGAAAAAAATAATCAAGGTCACGAAATATATAAACTTCTAACAGGCGATGGTATAATGTTAGCATACCAATTGGAAGATAATATTTTAAAATTTGACTATGCACAAAATGTAAAAACCGGTGCACATGTCATGTTTGAAGATAGTCCTTCTGAAATAATTAACTAAAACTCAACTATCCAAAGGTTCCTTCAAACTTACATATTTCATATCTCAACTTATTTTTATCATTACGAACAAAAACATTTATTAATCAAATATCCTTTCTAGCCAAATATGACTAATATAAGCCATAATTGGCTAAATAATTTACAAACCTTAAACTTATTTACAAAAGATTATTCAAAAAAAATCCATGCAAGTAAAATAGCAAGAGACTTAAAACTACCACAACGAACAGTTTCAAGAAAACTTAATGAATTAAATAAATTAAATCTGATTAATTATACGCATGACGGAAACAACAAATTATTTTATTTTGATCTAAAAAACAAAAATCATCTTGATCTTTTAACCCTAGTTGAACAAATAAAATCAATAAACTTTAAATTAAATTATCCAAAGATTTCAATTGCATTAAACGAGTTAAACTCTGTAAGCAATATAATTTTATTTGGCAGTTATGCAAAAGGTATTCCAACACCAGAGTCAGATATTGATTTAGTAGTTATTACCAACCAACAAAAAGAATGTAAAAAAATTATAAAAAAATATCCATTTAATTTTAGTTTACATTTTATATCACAAAATGAATTACAAAAATCGCTTAAAACTACATTAGGTATAGAAATAATTAAAAACCACATATTCTTGTCAAATATTGAAAAATATACAAAACTATTCATAAAATGGACAAAATAGATTGGTGTAAAAAACAAAATAAAGGCATTAAATTAGTTGAACAAAACTTAAATCTGTCAATCAAATATTTAGACGATGCGAACACAGATTTAGAAACAATGTTAACATTAAGTGGTAAATGGAAAAATATTACTGCATACTATGCTTGTTATAATGCTCTTTATGCTATTTTACAAATTATTGGAATTAAATGTGAAATACATGATTGTTCAATTGCATTAATGGACATTATTCATTTATTTAATAAAGAAGACTACGAATTTTTGAAAACATTAAAATTAGAAAGAATAAATGTCCAATATTATCTAAAAGTACCGAAAACTATTAATGAAATTAATGTAAAAGAATTTGTTCTAAAAGCTAAACACATTGCTCAAACAATTACCGAATTAGATATCATTAATATAAGAAAAAAATTAAACTAAAACTCAACTATCCAAAGGTTCTTTTAAACTTACATAATATCTTTTAGGCCTAGGTTGATTATTTGCTCGCTCTACGTCTTTAATCGCTGTCTCTACTTTATCAAGAGACCAGTCAGGAACTTTCTCCATTACTCTTTCAGCAGAATAATTTTGCACATTCATCAAATATCGTACATATTTATGCACTTCAATTTGGGTTGGTTCTAACTTATACCTTATCTCATTCATACTTGCCTGGACGTCTAACATAGATTAATCACCAAATTATATTAATAGTAAAATGAATATAAAAATGTATTCTTACAAGAAACTAAACAAAACTATTCTATTATAGATTAATGTATATATGAGTGCAAACAAGAAACTTGGAACAAATGGAATTCCATATTTTACCATGACTTTATCGATTATTCCTTTTTTCTTAGCATCTATTAAAATTTTTATTTGATCTTTTTCTATTCCCAAATCTTTAGGACCTACTATTTTTTTACCATCGATTTTTATGTCTTTTACTATCCAATCCCCTTCCGTTAATTTCTCAGGTTCAATCATCTTAATCATTGACACTTTCTCAATTGCTCTAACAATAATAAACACATAATTCATGAAATATAAAAAAACCAATAAACCAGTCATTACAATTCTAAATGAATAGTCTAAGTTTGGAATAACATATATTATCACTAATCCAATTATTGAAATAACTCCCGATATAACTCTAATTCTTGCATATTTTTTTGATTTCAAATATTTTTTAAATAATTTTGAGACTTTCTTTCGATACATAAATCCTTTAGCTACAACCCAGATTAATCCATAAAACGCTCCAAAAAATAACACATTAACTAAAAAGTTTGAATAAAATTCCCACTGAAGCGGCCAACTTAATCCTAACAATGCTCCAAGACCAAAAATCATTTTTGAGTCTCCTCCACCCCATTGACCAGTGTAAAACATTAATAATCCTATTGCAACTGATAAACCAAATCCAATTAAACTCTTCATAATAAATAAATAATTCCAGTCATATAGTGACCATAATAAATGCCCTCCAAGTCCCAGGGCAATTAATGAATAATTAAGCCAATCAGGTACTTCTAACGATTTAATATCAGTAATTGAGCCAATAAAGACACCAAGCAAAGAAATAATTTGGAATATGTTAATCATAGCAAGAATTAAATCCTGAGTCCTATATAAAATTATTCCATACAAAAGTAATACATTTTACAAAAGTGTTTCTCAGTACTGTAAAGTTTTATGCATTGCCAGCAAAAAAAATGATAACCCTAAATGCAATTATAATTATGTTACTAGTAACATAATTTATGTGATTTGTAACGTAACAAATAGATCTTAACACAATTTAGACAAAAATATTTGTTATAAGTTCCAAATGATCGTTAGCTTTACTAACACAAATCACAATAATTTTATTAAATGTTATTAACAATAACAATAACAATAAATGAATTGTAAGATATTGTCAAAACAATAAATGTGACGAAGTGAGGAAAAATGTCAATAAAATTATTAAAAAACACAGAATTTTTGAGTAATGTAAAAGAATTTTACCAAAAATACAAAAAACAAGTTGAAGACATAGTTTTATTTGGATCATCTGTTAAAGGAAAAGAAAAACCTAAAGACATTGATATTCTCCTAATTTTTAACAAAAAAGAATATACTGAACTTAACTATCAACTAAAAAAAAGTCTCAAAGAATTTAATGTTCAAATAATATCTAAAACAAAAAAATCCCTATTGTCAGACATGTTTAAAGCAAAAGAATCCTATTTGAGCGAAGGATACAGCTTAATTAGTAAAAAAATCTATTGCCAATATTTATGGATACTGCTCAGTCATTTTATTCAAATATGAACTAACTAATCTAAATAAATCAAAAAGAGTCATGTTTTATTACAGTTTATATGGACGAGGAGATAGAACTGGAGTTATTGACAAATATGAATTAAAAAAATTCTCAGATACAATTATCATGAGTCATATTAATAATTCAGAATTAGTTAAAGAATTCTTAGATTATTGGGAACTTAAGTATCAAGAGATTCCAACACTGATTCCTAAAAGAATTGTTGATGTTATGTGAGAAAAAAAATTAATAAAACATGATTTGTGGATTTAAGCTTCAACCACTGGACGATCTGCGACATATTTTTCTAAATCAGGTCTAAAATCCCTAGTAGTCATTCTAGATACATACTTAGAATTTCTTTCACCCATTTCAAACCCTTGTTGTGCTCTGCCCCTTCTAAACCATTCAATAACTGGAAATTCTCCAAACAACGCTGTAAGTGCACCACTACCATATTCTCTCATCCTACCAAACATATTAATAAATTCGTTACCTACACCCACCATTTGAACTGGATTATTTACTCGTTCAAAACTATATGTTGGACGTTCACCATCATGTTCTTCAAAACTTACTTTCATACCCAATGGATGACTATCAATACCTAATGCTAAACCATCCATTCCATAATTAGACCACCTATGATTAAATCTTGCTCCAAACAATGATTTATTTGTTTCATATAAAAATTTATTTGCATATAAATTATCAGTTAAATTTTCTTCTGGTGTCCTTTCACCCTCAACTTTATAGTCAAAATCAGGCATAGTTACTGTAATTCCAAAACCTCTTAAGTCATGCCCTTCGTTTGCTTTTTTTAATATTCTTTCATTATTTTTAAAGTTCATCCAATTAAATGATTGCCCAAATCCATCATAGATCATTCCAGGAATTGCAAGAGCAAATTTTCCAAGTCCTTTACCCAATCCTTCAAGAGTATATCCAGTAAAATTATCAATATTATTTCTAAAATCTTTGTTCCCAAAATATGCACCAATAGCTGCACCTGTAAAAAGTGCAGCACCAGTTAAAACAGGAGTACTAACAGCTACTGCTGCAGCTAATCCTAAGTAAGCCAATGTACTTCCAAGACCAACATTCACTATTGAACCAATATTTGTTGTTAAATTTCTATGATATGTTGGAGCATCATCTAAGTGTAATTTTTGTTCTTCTAAAAAATCTTGGATTAATGTTGTATCCCCTATAATGTCAATCAAATCACGCACTTGTTCACTAATCACTGTATCTTGATAAGTTTTTGCTCTAGCCTCATTAAAATTTTTTCTAGGAAGTGCTGCTGCTGCTGCAAGAGTAACTTTTTCATCATCATATTGATATAGAAACTCTATAAATTCAGTACTATTAAGATATTCTAAAATAATTGCATCAGCTAGATTTTTATAATTATCACTCAATTAAGTCACCTTCTTAGAACTCAGTCACAAACTCACTATATATAAAGTTTTCTAAAGAATACTACTCAAAAGTACTAAATTATTTAATATTGAAAATTATTTTTCCGGTTTTTACAGCACTCCTAACAGTAGAACTATTTTTTTTCTTAAAGTTAAATTCTTCGGGTGTATAAGGTAACACATCAATATCAAAATTATAATCCCACAACTTTACTATTTTTGAAATCCTATCTAACCAATGCATTCCTTTGAACTTACTGGATACAATAATAAAATCATAATCACTCTGTAATCTATATGTACCATTACTTCTACTGCCAAACAAAATTATTAATTCTGGATCAAAATGTTTTGTTAGTTTTGACACAAAATTGTTTAAACTAACTTTTTGTAAATCCATTCTAAAACCTCCTTTGACTTAATTACTAATCTATTTGTGTTATCTTTATCATATATTCTTGATGGAAGATCAACAGATGCATCCGGATATCTAGTATCAATAAACTTTGGTGTCAATTCTTTTAAAAAAGAAAAATATTCTTTTGGTATTGTTGTGCTTGTTGCTAAATATATTAATGAATGGGATTGAGGAACTTCTCCTTTTTTTTCAAACAAAAATAAAGCTTTTAAAGCTTTTTCTACTGATTGTTGACACAAAAATGCACACACATAATATTTTTTCCCATCAAAATTATACAATGCAGAATCTAGATCATCTTTAGACTGATCCAACCAATTTTTTACCTCTATCCTCATAATAAATCAAGAAAGAAATCCAATTATATATATTTATCTCAAAATATCATTCTTGGTTTGAATATCTTAGTTATGACCATATGAAGACCACCTAACACACTTACTACTGCACAAATTGTTGCTAGAAGACCATCTGGCAAAAATGGTGCGTAATCAGTCCCATAAACTTTCAATAAATACAAAGCTCCAGCTGCCATTCCAGTAACTCCTAATAAAAGTTGAAAAGGCATATGAAAATGCAAAGTTCTAGGACCACCTGCTCCGTGTCCTCCTTGTGCTGGTTGTTGTCCACTCATATAAATAGATACAATAGGATGACAAGTATATAAAAATTTCTGTTTAGAGTTTTGATTAATTAATACTTAATAAAGAATCTAAAAAAAAATTAAAAAAGTTGAATTAAACATAATTAAAAATACATATACTGCCAAAATGTGAACAAATCTTTCAATTTTAACAGCTAAACTTAACTTACCAAATAGTACATATTCCATAATATTCTCAATTACATATCTAAGAATAAATAGACTTATCCCAACTAACACAAATGAATACTTTGACAGCAATGAAGATAATAATACAACTATAACTATAGGAAGCAATTTCATAATATGCCTAAACTCAACTGTACCCATAATTAATCTATTTATAACCAAAAAAACAGATACAATCAATCCATACTTAATTCCAAATAAGTAACTTAATATTATTGAACCTACAACTATAAAATCAACTGGAACATACAACTTAAATGATCTTTTAATAAATATATTAACTAAATCAAATCCAATAAACAAGCTTAATAAAAAGATTGGTTTAGAAATGATATATAATATGATCAAAATTACACTTAAGACTATTGTTTTACCATATCTATCAACTAATGATCCAAATTCAAATCTTTTAAAATAATTTTCTAAATTAATCATCTTAATCATACCTCACCATATCTTTTTTTAATTTTTCAAAATCAGTTGAAACGTTAATCCTAGCTTGTTCATGCGCAATTTGATGACCATAAGCTGCTTGAACAAACTCCCTAACTTCTGGTGATACCATTTCCATATGTGGATTTTCAAAAGCAATCCTTGCTTCATTAACTCTATATAAACTTCGTTCAACATCTAAACCTTGATCTGATCTATCTCTAGCAGTATTAGCTACATACTGAGCCTCAACAATAAATCCTGAATTTAAATCCTTCATATTCACAAATTCAATATAATCTTGCGTAGAATTTTCATTAGAACCAAGTCTTTTGTTTGTTTCTGCTGTCCTCAAAAGATTATACCATGCTAAATAATAATGTTTAGCATCTTCATTTAAATCTTCAATTAAACCTGAATTCTCTGAATCCATAAATAATCTAGCAATATCCCATTGTGCATATCCAAGACTTACACTTCCTGCATCAACAACTAATCCATTAACAACATTATCAGTTCTAAAATCTCTTAACGTTACTACTTCTGCTGCATCTGAGTCAGACATATATCCTCTAGCAGTTTCATATATTTGTACCAATTTATGTAATACATTTTTGTCTTGTGTAACTGAATCATATCCAATATTCTTGTTATTTTCCTTTAATCTTTGAATATCTGCTTGGTGATTTTCCATTGACCTATAATCATAACCTTTAATCCCACCTGACTCGAATAACTCATCTCCCCATGTGTGAAGTTTAGCAGCAATTGCAAGTAAATGTAATATTGGATCATCTACGAATCCAGTTACATCATATCCTGATTTAAGGTCAAATGCATTAGCTCTAAGGTCAAACAACCATCCATCATCTTTTCCTAATGGACTTATGGGACTAGCACAAATACCATTCAGTTCAGGATGGTTTTTTGCCTTAGATAAAAAAATATGATCCATGACCATAGTTGGGTCTTGAGTAATTTTTAGAATTGCCCTATCCATATCTTCAACAACCGTATAAGCTACAGTTGATTGATATATACCTGAGACTTCATTAATTTCTGTAAAGGTTAAATTAAGTTTATTTTGTACTTTTTCAAATAATTGAGGTGCATATTCTTTAACAGCATCAAAAAAATCCATTAAACTAACTAAATTTGGTTCCTTGATTGATTCAGCAACTTGATATCTTAAACTAAGTTTTGTCCCCATATCATTTGAGTCAGGAACATATCCTCCAACTGGTAATGCACTTTGTGCTCCCCAACCCATACCATCTAAAATCTTACCCATTGTTTTTTTTAACAAAGGATTTTCTTTACATCTTTTGTTAAAATATTTTGTAAACCCCTCTTTAAAATTTGGATCCATGAAATCTAAAGGCCCTATACTTTCTTGTATTTCAAATACTAAATCTGTTGCTTGAGCTAATGTGTCAAAATCTATTTCATGCTCATTATATGACCCTAAAAAATAATCAAACATAGTTTCCATTGTCTCAGTTAATCTTTCTGAATTCTGAGTTACAAAGAATCCTTGATAATTCTCTTTGAACTTAAATCTCAAACTATCCATATCTGGATAGCTAGAACCTTCAGGTGCTAATTGTGATAAAGAGTCCATTGCAGGATGAATTATTTTAGTATAAATATCCCTAAATGATCTTGATCTTGATCTAACTTTTCTAATCTGTTCTTCAATAACATACAATGATTGTTTACCTAATTGAGAGGAAGCTGCTTTTGTAACTTCCTCAACACCTGTGCTCCAGTGATATGATTTTTCCCAATCAGCAGTAGGTACCCAAGTAACATACCTCCCAACATCTTCTACAAAACTATCAAATGTACTACTAACTGGATTTGTTTTTCTATACCACCCATTAAATACAGTTCCATTATGTGTAAAAGTAGTTGTACCATTGTTACCTGATTTTGTAAAACTAACTGGCTTCCAACCATTGCCTATTGCAATTTCTCTAGAATCAAATTCTTCCCCGTTATATGGAAGTTTCACGGAATCTGCCCATTTAAAATATGCATCCCTTAATGTTTCTTTGTCGACTGTTCTAGCATTTCTTCCTTTACTCCTTTCAAATCCTTCAGGTAAATGAGGATAAATATTCTCTTGAACAAGCTTTAGAATTGATGAAGGACTTATGTATAATCTGTTTTGATGTCTGGTTCTTGCTCTTTTGGTTCCAACTATTCCCATATCTAGTGGATCCCTTGCTTTTATCTCTTTATCTCTATCACTAATCCTTTCACTTGCTTCATAAATAACTCTAATCCTTGAGTCAACATGTTCAATTGCTTTTGTTAAAGAATTGGCATATGTATCAAGAGGCTCATACAATTTATCTAACCAATCTAACACAGGATCAATATCTCCCATTTTTAATGATTCTAACCTATGACTTTGTTCATTATCATCATATTCAATTCTTCTATTTTCGTTTAAACTTTCTTGAAGTATTTTTCTTCCTTCTCTAAGTTCAGATAAATCTCCCTCTATAATCTCGCTTTCAAATCCAACTTTGCTTTTCTTAGATTCAAATAATTCTTTAAGTGTAAACACCTCATATTCAGTTAACCCTTCTTCATCTATTGTATCCATAAAATCTTCCAAACCATATCTTGGAGTATTTTCTTCAAGTGTAATAATCCCCTTAGAAGATATTTCTTCAACTGTCAAATCTGATTCTATATACAAATGAAATAGCTGACTAAGCAATATGTCAAAAGATTCATAACGAACTTCTTTGGTTCCAACTTGAACAGATTCATGCCAATATTCAGCGTCAACACCCCAACTAGCAGAATATTCACCCGGAGTCTTTGGTTCTCTTAGTTCAAGAGGTTGGTCTCTTTTAACCTTTCTTCTCTCATAAATTGGCTCTCTATATGTTGTTTTAAATGTTTTAAATGGTTGTAACCCAGTTAAATCCTCTTTAGAATAATTTTTATAACCACTTGGTACTTGAGCCATTAAAACTTTAGGTCTTTTAAATAAAAAACCTATTCTGTTTAAATTATTTTCATCCCTAAGAAATCCAGGTTCATATTTTAATCCTAGTTCTTTTTGCACATTTGCAATTCCTTCCATACTAACAGCATCAATTGTACCAACAGCATCAAAAAAATGTAATCCTACTCTGTATTGACCTATTGCAACTAATTTGCCCTTATTACTGATTCTGATTATTTCTTTATCATCAATACCTCTTGATTTAACATCTCTTGAAAATGCAGCACCAGCCAATTGTAATTTTGCTTCATCAAGTTCAGCATATAACCTTGTAGTTTCTGGAGTTTCATACACAAAAGGTGCCCCAGTAAAAGTTTCAAAATCAGATTTTCGTGATTGTGCAATTTCTTCTTCAACAAAACGAACATGGTTTCCAAGTTCGTGTGCTTTAGCAGTAGCTAGAACATGAGTATCTTTATCTAAATCTTCAGGGCTTAATTCAATATGATTATATTCTTTATCAGACCTGACTATAAATCCAATTAGTTTATCGATTACTCTAGCTAGTCCCATTTACCACTAAGTAGTGGTCTTGTGTTTATAAATGTTTCGTCTTTTTATCACTATTTAGTGACAATAATTATTGATACAATCCAACAGTCGATGTAATAAAATTTGTCGTCACATCATTTAAACTATATAGACAATTAAGAACAAAAACTTCTTTACTATCAAGAACCTCAAATAATTCTTTACCTTTTTTCCCAATATGTTTCCTAATTTTCCCAAGCTCGTCAACTTTTTCACTTGAATAACTGTAATAAAATTCAGAATATTTTCTATAATATGATAAAGATTCTTTAAAATATTCTAACAATTCCTTTGATATTACATGTTTTTTATGACCAAGATAATCACAAATATATCTAAATACATCAGCCACCTTCTCAGAGTTCCAAGCGATTACATATAAAAAAAAAGGATTATTTGAAACCAATCCTTTATTTATCAATCTTTGACAATAATTTGTTAACTGATTATTTGTCTCTTCCATATGTAATAATGAAAGCATAGTTTCATATTCATTATTTTTAATTAAATTAATTGTTTGTTCTCCAAAAGTTAGATTCAGGTGAAATATACGCCTTAATATATTATCAAAATCCTCAGCATGATCATTTGAAATAGATTTTACAGTTATACTTGTTTTAGTTTGATCTGAAACAATGAACCCAATAAATATATCCTTTACCAACTCTTGGATAGATTTCATGCTTTTTGTGTCAGTTATAAAACATTTTATCTCGTCATATCCTTTTTTGTATAATCCTGAAATAGATTTTCTAATAACCGATTTGCTAAAATTTTTATAATCCATTTCAATTGATTTAGGAACATATTTCTCATTTTCCAAGTTTAAGACTAATTGATTTCCCTTCTCAATTAGATCAATTTCATCTCCTTTCTGGACATTATGCTCCCTAGCCCACTTCAAAGGTAAACTAATAACAAAGGTTGTATCCGCGATTTTGATGACTTTTCTTTTCATACTCAAGAGGATGGAATACGTTATTTATATATTTTTCTATTGAACCTTATAATTTTAAGGTAAATTATAATTTATAAGAATTAAACTTATATGTTTGATACTAATTACAAGTTTCATCATATGATTATCACGGTTGAGTGGTAACATGAGGTGAGAGAAAATGTCCCCAAAATTAATAGCAGGAGAAAACCAATTAGCTGTTGAAACAGCAAATGTTCAATTAGGTGGAATAGTACCCGCAGTAGATTTTGCCATTCACATGGCAACAAGTGCAAGTAATTTTGACAAATCAGTCATTACATCAGCATCATTTAGTCAAGACACATATAATTTACATACAGCACAAACAGTTTTAGATAAATTACTTTTAGATAGAAATAAATTAGTAAAATTAAACGGCGCTGGAATTAAAGGAATTAATTTTGTAGATGATACTCCAGATGTAATTTCTACAGCATTAGGCAAACTTGGAACTAATAACGATTATAATAAATTAGTAAAACAATTAGGGTTTTATACTGTTCCAAACAAGAGTAAAGTATATGTTGCTGCAGAAAATTTGGTAGAATTAGCAATAGGACTAGACGTCCATCCAGGAGATTTCTACGGTGAAGCCACAGATCGATTACAATCAATTCATGATTTAGTTAGAAAAGTTATGGATTCAAGTTATGATCCAAATGCAGTTCCATCACAAAGTTCAGAAGATACAAGCTTAGATCTCCCTAGTTTTTTAGGAATACCTAAACCTACTAGTCCTACCGCTCAACAAGATGATGATTATCAATTTACTGCAAGTCAACTAGGAGAAGCATTAGAAGCTGTTACAAAATTACATGATGACGCTGGAAAAATGGCTGGTTTTGATCCTGTTAAAGCTAAGGAAATAAGTGAAGCATACAATGGTCTTTTAACTACACTAGGTGGTGTTGATGCAAACCAAGCAGAAAAAACAATACAACAATTATTAGAAAACAAAGTTACAGCTACTACATACCAAAATGAAATGGGTAGAATATTAAACGCAAATAATATGGTAGAATCTGCCAAAATCGCAGAAACTTTGATGGCTATTAGTTCAAAATTAAATATTTCTACAGAAGAACAAGCAACAGGATTAGCTAATTATGCAAGCCAAATGGTATCAGAATTAGGAACAAATAATCTTATTCATCAAGTAGAGAGAGCAAAAACATTAGGCTCAATAACTGCTATCTTAGGTTCAAATTCAACAGAAGAAGCAACTGAGATGAAAAATTACCTAATGAACATGGCAGAAGTTCTTGGACCTGATTACACAGCTGCAGTTGTAGCAGCAAAAAAAGGAGTAGCTGCAGTTGCTCAAAATGATCAAATTGGAGTAATGTTAGAAAAAGAAGAAGGTCAAGACCTAGTAGCAGTAGTTCAAGATTTACAAACTCAAAAAAATGATGCTGTAGATGAACTTACATGGAGAAGAAATCAATCAGCTGACAAAGCAGATCCAATTGGAAGATTATTATACGCTGAAAGACCACAAGAATCTGGAGAAATGAATGAAATTGTAGATTATTTCCATAGAGTTGAAAAAGCATTTGCAGTATTATCAGCAGTTGACCCAAGTTTAACACTAAATTTAGGTGGAATTGAAGTACCAGTTAAGGATGCATTAATGCAACAACTACCAGGATTATTATACATTGAAGTACAAGATGAACTTCAAGGTATTGAAGGTGGAGCTGGTGGAGCAAATTATATGGAAGATAAACTTGCAGAACAATCAGAAGTCATTCAAGGAAATAGAGCGATTGCAAATTCAGTTAAAGCATATCAAGCTGATATTAACAGAGCAAAAAACCCTGATTCACTAGCTAAAAAATTTGATGAAAAATATCAAACTGGCGAACATAATGTTTCAGTTAAACTTGATGTTGATGGATTAATGCAAACTGTTGGAGCTATGAATGATGTTTTATCAACAGTATATAATAACTGGGCTCAAATTGAATTTGATCCAAGTCAACCTGATAAAATAGTTAGTATAGATGACTCAAAATTCCAAGCACATGCAGGTCTTATGGAAGCAGCAAAAAACATCCACTATATTAAATCAGTTACTAGTTTTGCTGATGCAACTACTGACAGTTACATGGCATCAAGAGCTGCATTTATGATGAAAGCTGATGGTCCAATAGAAGGTATAGAAACTGTTGTAGCTGGTGGTTTACCTACTAACTACGAACATAATCTGGTTGCAAATAAATAATTTTTTCTTTTTTTAATTTAAATTTTTTTTACATAAAACAAGGTGAACATTAATGACAAAAACAGAAACTCTTGAACAACAAATTGCAGAATATGTAGGTTTAATGGCACTTCATACTGAAGGTGTCAAACAAACAAACAAACAAAGTGTTCGTCAAGCGCTAATTAGAACAAGAACAGAATTAGGACAAGCTGCAACAGATATTTTTTCAATGTTTCAAGTATATAGACATGCTGTTTATATGGAAGATGCTGATTTTATTGCATCAAGAGAACCTGTATTGATAGAAAGAACAGGAACAGTTTCTACATGGAACAAACTTTATGAATTTGCATCAGAGCATAATACAAACTTAGTTCAACAGTTAGAATCAAAATTTACTGAAATGTCATCACATTTTCAATATGATGACTTAATTGATCTATGGAAAAAATCTGCAAAAGAATATAAAACAGAAAGTAATGACCCTCAGTTTTTTGATGCTGTATCTTCAGCAATCAAAGCAAAAATAAGGAACCTAAATTATGAAAGTATAACCACTGTTGAAAAAATGTTGAAAGCATCTTATGAACTTGGAGATCAAGGAAAAGATGTGAGAGATTATATTATGAGCGAAATCATAGTAAAACCTCCAACAAGAAGTTTTAGTATTAAAGATTTATTAGAATCAGTATCCCCAATATTTGAAAATAATGGTACAAAACATTACCAAGGAATTATTAAATTCGCCCTAAAATATACTACACAAGATACAGATAAATCCCATGAAATTGAAAAACTCCTTGAAGTTCATAAACTATTTGGACTTAAATTAAACAATGATTACGAAAACGAACTGTTTAATCCAATACGACAAAAATTGATTGATTCACTTGAACCAAATCCCTCACCTACAGAGTACAATGATTCATTTGGTTGGGCCGTGGGAAGACAAGATCAAAAACTAATGGACCAAATTTACGCTTCAGCACAAACACATCTTTCAACTAAATTTACTTTTAAAGATAAAACAATAGGTGGAGAATTAGCAATTTTTAACAAACGTACTGAAAAACTTAGATATTTAAACACTGATCCTGAATAAATCATATTCATCAGTCATTAAAAAGTAATGCATGTAAAAAGAAAAATTAAGATTTTTAGAAATTTAGCTACCACTAATCCATCTAAGGATCTAAATTTTTCTTTTGGGTTCATTAAAAAAATAAAAAATATTATTTAACACTCATGTGATTGAATCCCTATTAAACTAATGAAACCTTCTTTTAGTTTTTTAGGGATTCTCTCACCTCTTTTTATTTAATGAACTTTTTATAATAAATTTTCACTCTTGCAATAATTTTTTCTTTTAATTCTTATTATTCAATCTAATAAACAAAATTAAAAATTTACAATGAAATATTAGAAATTAATTTCCAACACAATTAATTTCCAACACACAAACATAAAATTTAAATATACTATAGTATACCACAGTATACAGGTGAAAATAAATGGCTGCAACTACTATAAAAATACATGAAGACACAAAATTTCAAATAGATCAATTTAGGGAATATAAAAATGAAAGCTATGATGAAGTATTAAAAAAACTTGTATATATAGTTAAAAAATCAAAATTTGAACCTCAATTGAGTAAAGACGCAATTGATCAAATTGAAAAAGCTAGAAAAAGAATTAAAGAAGGAAATTTTATAACTGAAGATGAAGCTCGTAGAAGACTAGGATTATAAATGCAAATACAAATTAATTCTAATTTTTGGTACACAAATAGCCCTATGGTGCTTGTTTAGTGTACTCCATAAATTTTGATCCTGAAGCACTTGAATTCCTTGAAAAGTCTGAAAAAGAAATTAGAGTTAGAATTTACAACAAAATAATGGATACAAAAGAAAATCCATTCCACTATTGGGAAAGATTAACAGGTAGAAAAGATTATAAATTAAGAATAGGAGACTATCGAGCTATTGCAGACATTAATCAAAATTCCAAATTAATTGAAGTGACCTTAATTGGTCACAGAAAAAACATTTACAAAAAGACTTAGTGCTCCAAATCATTTAGATATAACAAAAGTGAATTTAGACACAAGTATTGAATATTACATTAGTCAAAAAATTCACCTATTAATTCTATATTTTTTATAAGTTAATTCGATTATTTGTCCACGAACAGAAAGCTTTATATATTCTTTACAGGATTAATTAAAGTACAAATAAATGAAGAAACTAAGCATATTAGTAAATAGTAGCCTAATTTTTGTAATTTTTTCTAGAAGTGTCACTGCAATTATGTCTGACGGTTTAATCCCAAGAGACGTTCTAGCAGTGTTTGATTGGTTTTTCAATGTCTTACCCTTAGGTGGAGACAGATTCATATTTTTCAAATTTTTAATTTTCTTATTATTCTTTAGTATAATTCAAGAAGTTATGAGGAGAATTCCCCCATTTAAGTCATCATAGAGTGTGAATAAAAATAGCAGACAAAGCAGATCAAGGATCGTTGAAGAGAAGTAAGATAGTCTCACTGATCATTGCTTTGATGATGACTTTGCTTATCCCTAACGACGTTCTTGCATTAATTTTTGAAGCATATAGTTTTGTTGGTGGAATTCTTTTAGTTTTGTTCCCAGTAATATTATTATTAATGCTAACTAGTGGTATGAAAGATGACAAGGTCAAACCAATAAGAGGCCTTATATTTATTTTGGCAGGAGTTCTAGCAATGGGTCTAGCAGCTGAACTTGCATATGCTTATACTTATGGTTGGGAACGTGAGATGGCTGACTGGATAGAATTTTCTGGTGCAGTTTTGTTTATTACAGGTTTGATCATGTTAATTGGGTCAATTAGTGTTGGCGGTGGTGAGACACTTGGTGAAAAGTTGTTTGGTGGAAGCAAGAAAAAAGATGAGAAGGATGCCAAAAAAGAAGCTGAAAAAGTTGGTGAAGGACCTGATGCAACTGAAGATGGTAACGGACCTGCCGAACTAGATGAAGCAATGGATAATTTAACTAAAAACATAGATGTTCTACATAAACAATCTGAATTACTTAAAGATGAAGCAATAAGAATTCTTTCAAATAGATATGTTCATGGTGAAACTTACAAAAAACTTCAAGAAGAACTTAAATCTAAGCCAAAAGATTATGTTAAAAAATATGGAATGACTGACCCCATAAATACTGATGAAGTAGCAGGTCCAGGAATACAATCAGAAAGAGATTTGAAAAATTTTAATGATCTTGCTATCCCAATTTTTTTTTCAACAAGTGAAGAAGATAAAAGTGGTGGAACTATAGCAGTAATCATAAATCAAATTGAAGAATTTATGCAAATGCCTCAACACAGTAAAAGATCAATGGGTCAAGCAGTTAAATTTCAAGGAATATTAATGAGATTTAACACTCTTGTAGAAATGGCGACCATGATGCTAGTGAGAATGGCTAAAGTGTTTCCTGTGGGAATAAAAAATCCAGATGGGTTTTGGAAGCAAGGACCTGCCGAGTGGATAAATTGGATTAATAATAAAAGGAAAAATTGGAAACATTTCAAAAAAAAGATAAAAGTATCAAGAAGATAAGATGACAGACACTCCAACAGAAGTAAGTCCAGAACAAAGAGAAGAAAGTTTTCAAGCTTATTTTAGAGAAAATTATGGATTTCACCCGTATATAATTCCAAAAAATGATAAAGAAGCCCATGAATATATGAGGTTGGAGCAAATAGTCCCACAAGCTGAAAGAGCCATAAGTAACCTTAGAGCAACTATTATGGTCCTACGAGAAAAATCACCTTTTTTTAAAACTGTTCGTGTTGTTAAAGATGCTTTAAAAGCGTTTATGAATCTTTTTGCTGATTTACCTAATAGATTCCGTGCTGAAAACAGCAATCCTGTTGCAAAAATGGAATTTCCTGTTAGAGATCCTGAAGCTGAAAAAATAGAAATGAGCGAAGAATTAATCAAATTATTCAAACAATTTGAAACAATATTACAACAAGAATCTCGAGTTGTTGCTAACATGGTTGCATTAAAACATGAGGAAGTATTAGCCATACTTGAACTCTATAATGTTGTTC
>Ga0233437_1001800_pt1 | contig 36285 bp, 41 predicted proteins | sample SI_122_August201_FD_182714 | JGI IMG/M metagenome (GOLD analysis project Ga0233437, IMG submission 182714) | Seawater microbial communities from Saanich Inlet, British Columbia, Canada - SI_122_August2016_200_MG | ecosystem: Environmental > Aquatic > Marine > Inlet | place: Canada: British... | reverse complement strand
AGGGCATATTTATTTTGCGCCCGATAATCACCAGATAGAAATAATTGATTTAAAAATTAAACTTGTGCCTTGCTTTGCTAAACCCGGTTGCTTATGCCCTTCGGTTGCAAATCTTTTTAATAGTCTGGCCAAAAATCATGGAAAAGAAACTATAGCTATGATTATGACAGGAATGGGACGTGACGGTTCTAGGGAGCTTAAAATATTGCGCGATGCCGGGGCAGTTACATTTGCCCAGGATAAAGTAAGCTCGCTTGTACATGGAATGCCCGGCGAAGCAATAAAAATAAACGCAGCCGAGTTTATTCAAAACCCCACAGAAATTGCCGATTTATTATTTCAGATAGAAAAAAATCATTAGTAAATAATTCCCGTTGAAAATTAGAAACTGATGATTTTAAAATATAGTAGAATGAAAGGGAATAAACTTATAGTAATTGCAGAAGACAGCCCAACCCAGGCGGCCCGTTTACAATTTATTCTTGAAGATTATGGATTTACAGTTTTACATGGGAAAAATGGTAGTGAGGCATTAAATATAATCAGGGAAAATAAACCGGATCTGGTAATCAGCGATATTACGATGCCGATAATGGATGGATATCAACTAACAAAAAATGTTAAAAACGACCCAGTGTTAAATCGCATACCAATAATTATGCTAACTACACTCTCCAGTTTGGGTAATATTCTGAAAGGCCTGGAAAATGGAGCCGACAATTATATTTTAAAACCTTTCGAAGAAAAAAACCTGATCTCTAAGATTGAATCCGTTTTAAAAAACGGAAATGAGGGAATTGTGAAATTTTCTGGCGATAATTTGCTTGTAGCCCATGAAGGTTTATCGTATAAAATTGATTCGAAATCAACAAAAATTGTCGATTTTTTAATCACTACTTATGAAAATGTCCTTAAAAGGAACCAGGCTGCGGAAAAGTCTAAAAGGGAATTGCGGGTATTAAACGAATCGCTTGAAGAAAAAGTAAGTGAAAGGACTGCCAAGTTGTTTAAAGAGGTAACCGAAAGAAAACAATATCAGTATGAACTTGAAGAATCAGAAAAAAAATATCGTTTATTGTTCGATAACGGCCCCGATGGAATTAGTCAAATCGATAATAAGGGTAATATTGTTCATAGTAATAAACGCGAAAGTGAACTTATCGGGTATGAAAAGGAATTTATTGTAGGCAAACATTTTGCAACTTTCTTAAACAAAGAATCAGTAGGAAATTTTAAAGAGTATTTTGATATTCTCCAAAAAGAAGGGTATCTCGAAACTGAAATGTGGTTAGTTAGAAATGACGGGGTAGAATTTCCGGTTTGGCGAAAATTTTCAGCAATTTATGAAAATGGCGGGTTTAACGGTGCGATTGTACATACCAGGGACATAACCGATCGAAAACAAGCAGAAGAAAAATTGCTATATTCCGAACAACGTTTTTGTCAGGTTACCGAACACTCTAAAGAATGGATTTGGGAAGTCAATACAGATGGTTTATATACTTTTTCGAGCAAAGTATTAGAAAATACCCTGGGTTTTAAACCCGAGGAAATAATAGGCAAAAAACATTTTTACGATTTTTTTCATCCCGAAGATAAAGAAGAATTAAAAAAAGGTGCTCTACAGGCGTTTAAACAAAAACAACCATTTTATGAATTTATAAACCGTAATGTAAATAAAAATGGAGAAACTATCTGGCTTTCAACAAGTGGAGTTCCAATGCTCGATAGGGAAGGTAACCTGATTGGATACAGGGGTACCGATTTTAATATAACGGAGCGTAAAAATGCCGAAGAAGAATTAAAGGAGGCATATTTAAAAGCCACCGAGTCAGACAGATTAAAATCAGCCTTTTTGGCAACCATGTCGCACGAACTGAGAACGCCCTTGAATGCGATACTTGGATTCTCTGATCTTATTAGCGAAGACTTATCGGGGGAGGAAACGGTAAAGTTTGCCAAAATTGTCAATTCAAGTGGAAAACATTTGCTTACTATTGTTGACGATCTTTTTGATATTGCCTTGATTGAATCTGGTGTTATAAAAATCCAGAAAAATGAAGAAAACCTTTATTCAATTCTGAAAAATGTTCATGATATCATTACAAGCCTGCAACAAAAAATGGGTAAATTAAATATTGATCTTAAAATGATAATTCCGGCAGACAGCAAAGATTTTATCCTTCAGACTGATTCTGCTAAATTGAAACAAATCTTGATCAATATTTTAAAGAATGCGGTTAAATTTACACACAAAGGACATATAAATTATGGTTATTCGATAACGATGGGACATAAAACCTCCGAGCTTGAATTTTTTGTTAAAGATACGGGCATCGGTATTCCTGAGAAAAAGCGTGAGTTTATTTTCGATGCTTTTAGGCAGGCCGACGATTCGCATACCAGAATATACGGTGGTACTGGAATTGGTTTGTCTATTGCCAGGAAACTTACCGAGCTTTTTGGGGGTAAAATATGGTTTGAAACAGAACCAGGAAAAGGCAGTACTTTTTACTTTACAATTCCTTTTGTAGAGGCTGAAAAAGTTACCAAACCTATAATAAAAGAGATTGAAAAGAATGACGATCTTTTACTAAAAAAAATCCTTATTGTTGAAGATGTTTATATAAGTTATGAATATCTGAGAATTGTCCTCGAAAGACTCGGGTTGAAAACTATCTGGGCGCAAAACGGGAAAGATGCAATTAAGTATTGTAACGAAAATCAAGGCATTGATTTAGTACTTATGGATATTAATTTGCCCGATATAAATGGCTACGAGGCAACAGTTGAAATAAAAAGGACCCGGCCCGGCCTTCCGGTAATAGCACAAACAGCTAAAGCTTTGGCGGGCGACCGCGAAAAATCGATCGATGCCGGATGTGACGATTATATTACAAAACCAATTAAACAGAAATTACTTATCCGGATGATTAAAGAGCAATTCAAACAATAATAATTCAAGTAAGCAATTGACTTTCAAATGCTTATTTTTGCAAATAAAATATAATTTGAATATAGAAATGGAAAAAGGAACAGTGCTTTATTTTAACCGGGCAATTCAAATGCTAATATCCAAGGAAGAGTTTGAGCTTATTAAAAACGATTTATCAACTGTACCCATTGAACACAGAAAAGCTTTTTGGAATTTAATCCTTGCCGGATTTTCCACAAAATTAGCTTTTATAAATTGTAAAAATCTGTACGAATTTGTACGGGTAAATAATGTTGATTATATGAATATATTGGCAATGCTCCAATTCATAAACACAAAACCTAAAATAGGGATTTATTCGAAAGAAATTGATTTGTTTGCAGCAAATTAGAAAATAGTGATTCGTGGATTTTAGGTTTTTTTGGAGGGGGTAAAAGCTTGCTACTTTGTAGCAGGCTTTTTTTATTAAAAAGTGATGATAAAAAACCCAATCGGGTTTTGGTTTTTTCTATTTTTGCCTTATGAAAATTTCAGGAATTATTTTAGCAGGCGGGAAAAGCCTCCGAATGGGCACCGACAAAACTTTTCTTGAAATAAATGGTCAAACATTACTTGAAAGGGCAATTGAACTTTGCCGGCCATTTTGCCAAACCATTTTAATCAGTTCTAATAATAAGGAGCATGGAAAACTTGGGTTTGAAATTATTCCCGATGAAATAAATGATTGTGGTCCACTTGGTGGAATTTACTCCTGTTTGAAAAATTCGGAAACTGATTGGAATTTTGTAATTAGTGTTGATTCTGTTTTTGCTGAATCCGAATTTGTAAAGTTTTTGGCTTCGCAAACTGGAAGTTTTGATGCAATCGTTCCGGTTTATTTAAAGGGCAAAGAACCGTTAATTGCATTGTACCATAAAAGAAGTTTAACTGAAATTAGTAAGATGCTTGATTCCGGCAATTTCAAAATGCATGATTTGTTAAACAAGTTAAATACAAAATTTGTAGATACTCAAAACTGGCTTGAAAAATACCCCCAATTATTCCGAAATTTAAACCGGCCGGAAGATCTGTAAACTGCAACTGTCAACTGAGACTGCGACTTCCAACTCAGCAGGGATTTCATCTCTATTTCAATTAGGTGCATTTGAGATTATTAGTTTTCTACAGTTTGATAAATTGTAAAGATGGAATCCTTCGGTTCACTGAATACTGCTACTGGGACTTTCTTCCGACTTTTCCGAAAACTGCAACTGCGACTGAAAACCGCGACTGCCAACTTCTTCATCACCCAAATTCCGAAACATTTTCCAGCCTTTTTTTATCAGCTATCTGAATGTCTTTTCCAAAAATTTTAATGATTTTGTCTTTTCTAAATTCCGACAAAGTACGGATTACATTTTCAGTAGTCATGCCAATGTATTCAGCTATTTCCCTTCGCGAGATAGGAAGTTCAAATTCGTCGTTTTCGTAAATATAATTGGCAAAATAGAGTAAAACATGAGCCACCCTGCCTTTTAAATGTTTGCGTTTTATTTCCAAACTATCTAAAACAATTTTGTCGGTAGCCTGACTAACGCGAGTCATCAAATCCATGGTAAACATGGCATTTTGTTGGGCATAATTTTTAACTACATCAAGTTCTAAAACACAAACCACCGAGTCTTCAACTGCTGAAACGGAATATTTATAAATATCAGAAGAAAAAACACTTAAAATGCTTACAAAATCAAATGGTTTCGAGAAACTAATTATCTGATCTTTACCTTCAACTGTAGATTTAGATAATTTCACCAAACCTTCTTTCATGTATAAAAACTCACTTATAGGCTCACCTTCGCCAATAATAATATCTCCTTTTGAATAGCTACGCTCCTCTTTAATCTCACACATGTCAATTAGTTCGTCAGTTGTTACATGTGTAAAAAACAACGATTTTAACTGACAATTTTCGCAACTACACTTTGGATTTAGCTCGCTCATGATAAAAGGCATGTATTAAACTTCGAAAATACCAAAAACTTATGATATTTATTACTCTGTGATAATTATCATAACCCCTTTGTTAAAAACATTCTTTTCTATAAATAGTTTTGGTGTCAGAAATTAAAATTTAATCGAAAAACATGAAACGAATAGTAATACTTGGTGCCGGAACAGCCGGCACAATGATGGCAAATAAATTACGCAACACCCTCGACAAAGAGGAGTGGGGCATTACAATTGTTGACCAGTTTAAAACACATTATTACCAACCAGGATTTTTATTTATCCCTTTTGGAATTTACAATAAGGAAGATGTAATAAAACCAAAAGCCGATTTTATTCCGGCAGGAGTAAATATGATTTATTCGGCAATCGACCGCGTTGAGGGTGAAGCAAACAAAGTTCACCTCGAAGGAGGCAAGATTTTAAATTACGATTTTTTGATTGTTGCGACGGGAACCAAAACTTTTCCTGAAGAAACACCCGGATTAAAAGATAAACTTTGGTACAAAGAGATTTTCGATTTTTATACAGTTGAAGGTGCAGTTGCTTTACAAAAGTTTTTTAAAGGTTGGGAAGGCGGGAAACTTGTTATGGCAATTACCGAATTACCTTACAAATGTCCGGTTGCGCCACTCGAATTTGTTTTTCTCGCCGATGCTTATTTTACAGAAATTGGTATTCGCGATAAAGTTGATATTTCTTACGTAACTCCAATGCCAGGTGCATTTACGAAACCTGTTGCAACAAAAATGTTGTCCGAATTATTAGCTGAAAAAAATATTACTGTTATACCCGATTTTTATATTGAACGAGTTGATAACGACGAGAAAAAACTGGTTTCGTACGACGAACAGGAAGTTCCTTTCGATGTGTTAACCGTTGTTCCAATGAACATGGGTGACGAAATGGTGGAACGCAGCGGTTTAGGCGACGACATGAATTTTGTTCTCACCGACAAAGAAACAATGCAGTCGAAACAATTCGAGAATATTTTTATTCTTGGCGATGCGGCAAATATTCCAACATCAAAAGCTGGATCGGTTGCGCATTTTGCCGCCGAAATACTTTTCGAGAATTTAATGAGTGCGATGGAAGGCCGTCCACTTCACGCTAAATTCGATGGGCACGCAAATTGCTACATCGAAACCGGTTTTGGCAAAGGTGCTTTAATCGATTTTAATTATGACACCGAACCACTTCCAGGTACATTCCCACTTCCCGGAATCGGACCATTTGGCTTGCTTAAAAACACAAAAATTAATCACTACGGAAAAGTAATGTTCCGATGGATTTATTGGCACATTTTGCTGAAAGGCAAAGAATTGCCGGTTGAACCTTTAATGACAATGGCCGGTAAAAAACGAGTGAATTAATTGGAAAGAGATGGAAGAAAAAGAATTAAAAACACAAATTACTGAACTAAATCAGAAAGTTGATTTGTTGCTGGAATATGTAAACCAGCAACGATTAAAAACAAATCAGCTTGAAGATTTGGTGGCAGACTTTTCTATAGTTGGAAAAGACATGTACGATTCGGCAGTCGAAGAACTGGATAACCGGATGGTAAACCTCGATCTCGATCAGGTAAAAGGATTAGCTCTTCGCTTTTTACGGAACATCGATAACATAAATAATTTCCTCGAATTGTTTGAAAGTATGAACGACTTGATAAAAGATGCAAGTCCGATTTTCAACGAGGTAATTATCGATTTCACTAAAAAAATGAATGAATTTGACCAAAAAGGTTATTTCGAATTCTTTGCCGAAGCAGGAAATATTTTCGACAATATTATTACTCACTATTCTCCCGAAGATGTTCGAAGTCTTTCAGAAAATGTGATTACCATTTTGGAAACAGTCCGCTCGGCAACTCAGCCCGAAATGATGTCGGCAATTAATAACGGACTTAAAATTTACGGTAGCATCGAAATGGAAAACATTCCCGAATATTCTATTTTCAAAGTTATGCGCGAAATGAATAAACCAGAAATGAAACGTGCCCTTGGATTTTTTGTAACCTTTATGAAAAACATGGCAGCAGAAACAAATACTAAATAGTGACTCCTTATAAAGCATCAATAACTGCGTTACTCTCATCTTGAAAACAGTCGTTTACGAAAGTAAACTCCTTGATTTTCAAGATTTCGCGAGCCTTGTTCTTGACGCTTTCTAAGAAGCCACACTAAAATTTGAAAGATACTACGAAGTACAATTAGTAAATAAAAAATAATAATTAATAAATTAGAAATTATGGCAGAAAAAACATTGGCAGGCAAAGGTATTGAAGTTACCGACGAAGGTTATTTAGTAAACAGTGCAGACTGGACCAAAGAGGTAGCAACTGAATTGGCAAAAGAAGAAGGTATTAATCTCTCCGACAAACATTTCGAAGTGTTGGAATTTTTAAGAAAAGAGAGTGCAGCAGGTACTTCTCTTTCGATACGTAAAGTTGGAAAATCGGGTATTGTTGATATCAAAGGCTTGTATCAATTGTTTCCTGGTGGACCACTTAAATATTCATCAAAATTTGCAGGTATTCCGAAACCAGCAAGTTGTGTTTAATCTTTAAAACCCGAAAATTATGACTGAAGTAAAAGAAACGCCTTTAAAAAAGGTAATGATTATTTGCGCTAAGGCGAACATCGAAGATGTATATGCAGCTTTGGTTATGGCAAATGGCGCTGTAATGGAAGGAATTGAAACTAAACTATTTTTTACATTCTTTGGATTAGATGCAATTACGAAAAAGCAAATGAATAAATTGCATACTGCCGTAGTTGGAAACCCGGGAATGAGAATGCCAGGTGGATTACCATTTCCAACCCTTCTCGGTGTAATTCCAGGTGTTGAGGCTGGTGTGTCTGCAATGATGATGAAACAAATGGATGATTTGGACATTCCACCTGTTGATGAATTTTTGGATATGATTACTGCCGGTGGTGGCGAAATTTATGCTTGTAAATTAGCAGCCGACATGTTTAAACTTACACAAGACGATTTAAGCGAACATGTAAAAGCAATAATTACGGTTGGCGATTTGTATGCGATGTCAGGTGGAGACGGCACTCAAATTATTTTTACATAATATTGTTAAACACTTATTCTTCAAAGCGTTATTCGTCATGAATAACGCTTTTTTTTGTTTGGAATCATTTTAAATTTCATTGAACAGTTAGTTTAAATTCCTTCTAAGAATTAAAGATAAATGGATGGTTAGTAGTTGATTAGATTAGGTTATAGTTTTTTTATACAATCATATGTGCATTATGCTGATTGTGTCCAAGAGATATCTAATTTTTTAGATATGTCGATATAAAGAATTACTACTTTTGCACAAATAAAAGAGAAAAATATGTCGAATTCAAGGCGTGATTTTATAAAAATATCTTCGTTAAGTGCTGCTGGAATTGTAGTTGGCGGGAAATACATACATTCTGCAATTCCCGGCAATTCTAATAATCAAATTAAAGAAATTGGAACACTGGATTTAAAACGGACTGCAACATATTGCGAAGTTTGTTTTTGGCAATGTGCTGGTTGGGTGCATAAAAATGAAGATGGATCAATCAAAAAAATTGTTGGGAACGATGACGATCCTAATTGCAGTGGAAGATTTTGTCCGCGTGGAACGGGCGGTGTTGGAATGTATTACGACGAAGATCGTTTAAAAACACCTTTAAAAAGAGTGATTGGTGCCGACGGAAAACAGACTTACAAAGAAGTTTCGTGGGACGAAGCATTTGATTTTATTGCTGAAAAATTGCAACAAATCAAAAAAGAACATGGTGCGGAATGCACAGCTTTGTTTACACATGGTTCAGGTGGAAAATATTTTGGAAACCTGTTAAAAGCATTTGGTTCTACAAATATTGCAGCACCGTCATACGCACAATGTCGCGGACCTCGGGAAGTTGCATTTTTGGCCACATTTGGCGAAGGATTAAATTCGCCTGAACCAACCGATATTCGGGATACACGATGCCTGGTTTTAATTGGTTCGCATTTGGGCGAAAATATGCACAACGGGCAAGTGCAGGAAATGTCGGATGCCATCGATAAAGGAGCAGCAATAATTACAGTTGACCCAAGATTTTCAACGGTTGCAAGTAAATCTAAATTTTGGCTTCCAATAAAACCGGCAACTGATATTGCTTTGTTGTTAACGTGGATTCGTGAAATTATAAATAATGACTGGTACGACGCAAAATACATTGAAAATTATGCGTATGGTTTCGACGAACTAAAAAATTACGTTCAGTCTTTTACTCCCGAATGGGCGTATGGCGTTACCACAATAAAACCCGATCAAATTCGTGAAACGGCTCGCGAAATGGCAAATGCTGCTCCTTCGGTAATTATTCATCCGGGAAGGCACGTTACCTGGTATGGCGATGATACACAGCGTTTACGTGCCGTGGCAATATTAAATGCACTTTTAGGTTCGTGGGGTCGGCGAGGTGGTTTTTATGTGCCGGAAAAGATGAGTGTGCCGGATTATCCACATCCACCATTTCCAAAAGCAACCCGCGATTGGCGTGATGCCATGGATGGAAAATATAAATTGGCAGATTTGGCTTTGGCTTCAGGTGTTTGCGATGCAACAATTCCAACTCCAGATTTAGACTGTAACATAAAAGGTTGGATTGTAAATGGAACTAACCTGATAATGACTTTGCCAGACCAGAAAAAAACCATTGAAGCGATGAACAACCTCGACCTTTTGGTTGTGGTTGATACGATGCCGATGGAAATTACCGGTTATGCAGATATTGTTTTACCAGAATGTACTTACCTCGAACGGTACGACAATTTGCGTCTTGCTCAGGGAAGGATGCCAAGCGTAGCTTTGCGTGCACCGGCAGCCGAACCAAAATACAATACCAAACCTGCTTATTGGATGGCAAAAGAGCTTTCGAAAAAATTAGGTATGGAAGAATATTTTGCATGGAATTCGATTGAAGAAATGTTGGATTGGCAATTAAAACAAGTTGATTCTTCGTTAGAAGAAATGAAAAGAATAGGGGTAAAAAACTTACCTCGCGAATACGATGATATCTATTTTCAAGATGGAGAAGAGCTTGAATTTAATACAAATACGGGTAAAATAGAGTTGTATTCAACAGCATTGGAAGAAGAAGGTTTCGACCCAATGCCGAGATACACTCCGCACGAGGAGCCGCCTGCAGGATATTATCACCTTAATTATGGCAGGGCACCAATGCACACATTTAGTCGGACTGCAAACAATCCGAACTTAACCGACTTGATGGATCAAAATAAGGTTTGGGTAAATCCGAAAGTGGCAAAAGAGTGGGATTTGAAAAATGGGCAGGAAGTTTATTTGGAAAATCAAGACGGTGTTGTTTCAGATTTTTCAATAAAAGTAAGAGTAACAGAGCGTGTTCGTTTCGATTCGGTTTATATGGTTCATGGCTTTGGTCATAACAACAAAAAACTGACACGGGCACACGGAAGAGGTGCCAGCGATTCGCAATTAATAACACGAGTTTTAACCGACCCTGTTATGGGTGGAACAGGAATGAGAGGGAATTTTGTAACATTTCGTTTTGAAAAAGAAGAGGAGGTTCAGTCATGAGATATGCAATGGCGATTGATACAAAAAAGTGTGTAGGATGTTCAGATTGTGTGGTAGCCTGCCAAACCGAAAATAATGTGCCAATTGGTTACTGTCGTGATTGGATTGTGGAAGTTACCGACGGAACCTATCCTCAATTGGAAATTGAAATCCGTTCAGAAAGATGTAATCACTGCGAAAATTCACCATGCGTGAGATGTTGCCCAACCGGAGCAAGTCATTACGAAGATGGTGGAATTGTAACCGTTACACCCAATGAATGCATTGGTTGTGGTGCATGTATTACAAGTTGCCCATACGATGCAAGATATCCGCATCCCGATGGATATGTCGATAAATGTACGTTTTGTTTACACCGTGTAAAAAAAGGTCAGCAACCGGCATGTGTGGCAGTTTGCCCAACAAAATGTATGTATTTTGGCGATTTGGACGATCCGAACAGTGAAGTTTCTTTAGTGCTGAAAAAGAGAAAAACAAAAACATTAATTCCTGAAGCAGGAACAAAACCTCACGTATATTACCTGATATAATACTTTGAACATTCAACTTTAAACTCGGAACTATTAGAATATGAGAGAAGAAATAATAACATCAGGAAGGTTAAATCCATACATCGATCCACATTTAGATATCTGGCACTGGCACATTCCTTTGTACCTTTTTTTGGGGGGATTGGCAGCAGGAATCCTGTTTTTTGCCAGCTTATATACTATTTTGGGAAAAGAAAATAAGTACAGCGGTGCCGTTCGAAGAGCTCCGGTTGTAGTGCCATTTTTACTTATAATTGGTTTAACAGCTTTATTTTTCGATCTGAAACACAAATTGTATTTCTGGCAGTTATATACAACCATTAGGATTGAATCGCCCATGTCGTGGGGAGCCTGGACTTTAATGGCAATTACACCACTTTCAATGGTTTGGGTGGCAATTCACATTAAAGAATTTTTTCCCAAATGGGATTGGAAATTTGCCATCGTAAAAGAAATTGACATGTTTTTCAAAAGAAATAAAATTTATCTGGCCTGGGCTATTCTCTACTTTTCGGTGATATTAGGAATTTACACAGGAATCTTGTTTTCGGCGTTTAATGCCCGCCCACTATGGAATACGTCGATATTAGGACCATTGTTTTTAACATCCGGGCTTTCGGCGGGGGCAGCAGTTATTATAATGTTTTCAAGAAGACCAAAAGAGCGAATAAATTTCGCGAAAATAGATATCATGTTAATTGGCATCGAACTGTTTTTAATCGTACACATGTTTATGGGATTTCTGGCAAGTTCGCAAGTTCAAATCGACGCAGCAAATATGTTCTTAGGCGGACCATACACAGCTCCTTTCTGGATTTTTGTGGTGATAATTGGAATGATTCTTCCTGCAATTCTTGAATTTCTTGAGTTACGGAAATTTCATATTCCGGCAATAATTCCGGTGGTACTTGTACTTTTTGGAAGTTTAATGCTACGGTTTATTATTTCGTATGCAGGGCAAGCCAGTCGTTGGTTGTATTAGTGGAAGTTTAAAGTTTAAAGTTCAGAGTTTAAAGGAAAAAAATATTTGGAACGTGATTCGGAATTTAAAAAGAGATACTGAAATAAATTCAGCATGACGTTATAACAAATGTGTTAAAGATGAAATAATAATAAAGGAGGATTTTTAGACATTTTGTTGGAGCTTTTTAGCTTCTGACTTCGGTCTTCTAACTTCCAACTAATTTTTAAGTGATGAAACAAAAAAAATACATGAATCCGTACATTGGCGGAGTATTGTTAGGATTAGTTCTAATTATGGCATTCTGGATTTCCGGAAGGGGACTTGGGGCTAGTGGAGCTTCAAAAAGTGTTGTGGTTACAGCAGTAAAAACAGTTGCTCCAAAACATGTTGAAAACACTGCATTTTATAAAGACTATCTGGAGACACATCCAAATCCGATGAAATCGTGGTTGGTATTTCAAATGTTAGGAGTATTAGTTGGAGGATTTGTTTCAGGCGCCATTTCTGGCAGATTGAAATTTCAGGTTGAAAAATCACCAAAAATCACCAATCGTACACGAATTATTTTTGCGGTTCTTGGTGGTATTCTTTTTGGGCTCGGTTCTCAATTGGGACGAGGTTGTACAAGTGGCTCGGCTCTTACAGGAATGGCGGTGCTTTCGTTAAGTGGATTTTTATCGATGGCAACAATCTTTGGAACAGCGTTCGCACTGGCTTATTTTGTAAGAAAATTATGGATTTAATTCACACATTCAATCATTCACGCATTCAAAAATTAATATAATGGGACCATTAATTGTTTACGATATAATTTCAGATAACGCCAATTTATTTTTTGCGTTTCTCATCGGAATTGGTTTTGGCTTTGTTCTTGAAATCAATGGATTTTCTTCGAGCCGACGTTTGGCTGGCATGTTTTACGGATACGACACAACTGTTTTAAAAGTGTTTTTTACGGCTGCGATTGTTGGAGCAGTTGGTTTATTATTCATGAGCCTTTTTAACTGGATTGACTTGAGCAGCATTTACATAAATCCAACATTCCTTTGGTCAACTCTTGGTGGTGGAGCAATTATGGGAGCCGGTTTTATTCTTGGTGGTTACTGCCCTGGAACTTCAGTTTGCGCCGCTTCAATTGGAAAATTAGATGCACTCGCTTTTGTTGGAGGAATATTTATTGGTATTTTTATTTTTACTGAAGGATTTCCACTTTGGGAAGAATTTTACAATGCCAAATATATTGGTTCGCCAGTTTTAAGCGAATTCCTCGGAAGTTCGCGTGGAGTGTTAACCTTGTTAATGATTTTGGTAGCATTGGGAATGTTTTGGATTGGCGAGTGGGCTGAAAAACGTTTTGCCCGCGACGATTATAAATTAAATCAGAAATAAAGTTTTATACTTTTATCAATAAATCTAAAAGTTAAAAAAATGAAAGCAAGATTAGCATTAGCAAGTATTATAATTCCTATGGGATTAATAATTGCCGCTGTTCCGGAAAATACAACAAAACCATTTAAATTAACTGCTAACGAATTGTTGGAAGAAGTAAAAAGCGGGACACAATTTATTTATCCTGATCAGGTAGCAGAAATGGTTATTACAAAGGATCCTACATTACAAATTGTTGATGTAAGAAATGCAGATGAATTTGAAAAGTTTAGTTTGCCCAACGCAATTAATATTCCTTTGGTAGATATTTTAAATCCCGAATGGGAAGATTATATCGATCAGGATGTAAAATTTAACGTTTTTTATTCGAATGGAACAAACGATGCGAATGAAGCATGGATGATTACCAGGCAATTGGGATATGAAAACAATTACGTTTTAGAAGGTGGTTTAAATTACTGGGTTGAAACAATTATGAATCCGGAGGCTCCAAAATCGACCAGTTCGAACGAGGAGATTTTAAAATATAATTTACGGAAAGGTGCTGGAATGGCTTTGGGTGGAGCTGCTGTAAACACACAACCCTCAACAATGGCAAAAAGCTCCAAACCGCCCATTACTAAACGTAAAAAGAAAAAAAGGGTAGTAGGAGGTTGTTAAAATATTTTAATGCTGACATCAATTTCCCAGCATGCAAAACGCCCGGTAAATTTATTTTTACCGGGCGTTTTGTTTGAAAAAAGTCACGGCGTGAGTTTAAAATTAATTCGTATGAACTTAATTAACAATCCACTTTTCTAAAGTGCATTCACACCGTGACTTAAAAACTTTCATTAATTATAAGTAAATAAAAATGTTTACTTATAATGTGTAAAAGTTTTGTACATTTACATGAATTAAGCAAATAGCAATGGATTATTTTACACTACAAAGGAGCTTGGATGAGTTTGGCCTCGAAATATTTACACTCAACGATATTGTTAAAATAACAGGTCAAAAGAAAGATGTGGTAAAAAGCACACTTACAAGGTTGGTAAAACAAGAAAAAATATTTCGTTTAAAAGCAAATTATTACTCGCTGAAGAAAATAGAGAATAAATTTCAATTACAAAAATTATACGTCGATACGTACATCGGTTTGCACTCAGCTCTTGAATTTTACGAAACCACTACACAGCGGTTCAACAATTTAGATCTCATAACAAAAAAGACACTAAAAAATCAAAATGTAGAAAATATTGATATTAACTTTCATAAAGTAAAAAAGGAATTATTTATTGGCTTTAAAAAAATCCGGATAAAAAATACAGAGGTTTTTATTTCAAACATTGAAAAGACAATTATCGATTGTACATATTTTTCTTCCAAAGTTTACCTAACCGAAATCCATGAGCTGATTAAGGTAAACAAACAAACGATAAACGTGGATATAATTCTCACATATCTTAAAAAAATTGATTCTTCAACATTAAATAAAAGGGTCGGATATCTTTTAGAAATGAACAATATCAAATTAAAAGGATTGAAAATAAACAACAAATACGAAAGGTTCAATAAAAACCTAAGTAAAAATGGGACAAAAAATTTAAAGTGGAAATTAATTATTAATGAAGAATTTTAGGAATGGAAAAAAATGAGTTAAGCGTTTACAAGTCGAAATTGAACTATAACCTGGGGCAATTAGAATTAGATTATTATCAGCATTTAATTCTTTCCAAAATATTTGAAAAATATAATACGATATATTTTAAAGGTGGAACCTGCTTGCAGAAATGTTATGGGATTAAGAGATTTTCTGAAGATTTGGACTTTAACTATATTGATATAGAAATGAATGAAATCATCGGATTTATTGAAAGTATTTTCGATGCTAAAATCAATAATTATTACGAAACTAAATTTGGGGTAAGTTTTAGCATTCGTTTCGAGGGTATTCTTTTCAATGGCACAAACCTGTCGAAATGTAAAATGTCGTTCGATTTTAGGGACAGGGATATTTATAACAAACCCTTAAAAAATGTAATCAGACCAATTTACCACGATTTGCCGAACTATTTTCTTTTAGCGCTCGACAAAGAGGAAATACTTGCAGAAAAAATAAGGGCAATTTTAACGCGGTACAAAGCTCGCGATGTTTACGACTTAAACGAATTATTATTAAACGAAGTAGAAGTTGATTTTGAATTGGTTAACAAAAAATTACAAACTTATAAGCTGATATTTAATCGTGATGAATTCGCCGAAAAACTAGAAGAAAAAAGAACAATTTTCGATGAAGAAATGAAACGGTTAACAAACATATTTGATGATTTTGAAACCTGTAAAAAACGAATATTGAAACAAGTAAATCTAAGTTAAATAAAACATTAACCAATCTCGCTAATTCGTTTGAGCAATTTCATATTGATAATTTCAATAGTTCCATCCTCGTTCTTAATAATATTATTATCCTTAAAATCTTTTATAACTTTTACTACACTCATGGTTGACATCCCGGTTAGTTCACCCAAATCGGCGCGTGAAAGCGAAAGTTTAAAGGTGGTGCTTTTGTAAATTTCTTCCGATAAATAAATCAATGAATCGGCAAGTCTTCCATTCAACTGTTTGTGAGTGAGGCTAATAAAACGGGCAAAAGTTGAATTCGAACAATAGTTCATGGTTTTGATAAGTTCGGCTGCAAACTTCCCGTTGTTTTCAATCAAATCTTTTATAACACTGTTTTCGATTATACAAATGGTAGTGTTTTCAATTGCAGTGGCTGTGTAAGTATAAACTTTATTTCCATAAATCGATGGCAATCCCATTAAATTTCCAGATGGTAAAATATTGATAACCAAATTTTTTTCGGAGTTTGGGATTTCCATGTAAAGTTTAACCAATCCCTTTTTTACAAAATGAACATGGTTCGCAAACGAGCCCTGTTTAAAAATAGTTTCGCCCTGTTTGAAATTCAGCTGAACGCGGTGTTTATCGCTTAGTTCCAATTCTCGTTTGTCGAGCTGTTTAAAGCACGACGACTTATTTGTACAAAAAAGACATGAATTTGTTTCTTCTCCTGACTTCATAAGACCTTCAATAATAACGTTTTCCTTTGCAATTTTTGCTACCCTCTTTCTCAAAAACGGTGCAAATATATTAATAATCATTCCGATATATGTAAGTATGTAGTTTTATTTATATGAAAAAGTTAGTCTGGTTTATATTTCACTATTCTTTAAACCTTTTTTGCTGAAGTACTTTTGCAGCAAAATATAATTCATGAAAATAAAATCATTTATTATTTCAATAATAACACTTTTTGTGATTTGGGTTTTGCTCAATCATAGACTCACACCAGAAGTATTTATTTCGGGTGCAGTGGTAGCTTTTGCAGTTGGTTTGATTTTCTGTAATTCCTGCGACATTTTTAACGATTTGAAGTTGACTCCAAAAGCTTTTTTCTATTCATTTCTCTACATTTTAGTTTTTCTGCGTGAGTTGGTAAAATCGAATTTCGATGTTGCAAAACGGGTAATTTCCCCAAAACTCCCAATTAATCCTGGAATTGTTGAGGTGAAAACAAAACTAAAATCGAAACTGGGGCGGATGATTCTTACTAACTCGATTACACTTACTCCGGGAACTTTTACGGTGGAATTGTTAGACGACCGCATTTTTATTCATTGGATTGATGTGAAAAGTGAAAATATTGAAGAAGACACAAATATGATTGTGCGCAAATTTGAAAAATATCTGGAGGTGATTTATGGTTAATATTATTTTACAAATAGCCGGCGGAATAATGCTTTTAAGTTTGGTTCTGTCATTGTATCGGTTTTTCAAAGCTGGTTCGTTGGTCGATAGAGTAATTGCTTTCGACATTATGACTATTATTTCAATCTCGTTGATTGCGATGATTACACATATTTCGGGACGAACAATTTACATTGACGTTGCCCTGATTTATGGATTACTAAGTTTTCTTGGAGTTGTAATTGTTGCCAGATACCTGGAAAAAAGTTTATAAGTATGGAAACTATAGAAATTATTGGTGCATTTATTACGTTAATCGGGTCGGTTTTTCTTTTGCTTGGCAGCATCGGATTAATTCGAATGCCCGACGTTTTTACGCGAATTCAGGCAGGTACAAAAGCCTCAACTTTAGGCACATTGTTGTCTTTGTTTGGTTTGGGTTTGATTTACCTCGATATCGCCGGAAAAATATTCCTGTTGATTGTGTTCATTTTAATCACCAACCCTGTTTCGTCGCACATGTTGGCGCGCGCAGCACATTATATTGGTATTAAAAAAGCAGATATAACTGTGGTCGATAAACTAAGCACATTCAGGAAAAACGAACAAAATAACGAAACTCAAAAACCGGAAGCAAAATGAGCCTGATTATAATTATTGTATTAAGTCTGATTATGTTGGTAATGGCGATAACAGCTGTCATTCACAAAAAATTGGCAGTTGCTGTAATTGCAACCGGAGTGGTAAGTTTAATGGCGTCGGTAATGTATTTGTTAATGGCTGCGCCAGATGTTGCCATGACTGAAGCTGCAATTGGCAGCGGACTTTCTACTATCATTTTTTTTTATGTATTGAATAAAATAAGGAAAGCAAAATGATTCGTAACATTTTAATAATAGCAATTTTAGCCGGGCTGGCAACTGTTTTTGTTAGCCTGTTTTGGAATTTTGGAAGTAGCGATACATTGACTCCGCTAGCAACTCATTATGCAAATAATGGTGTCGAAGAAGTGGGTGCTCCAAACCTGGTAACATCTGTAATTGTAACTTACAGGGGACTCGATACTTTGGGCGAGGTTACCATTTTGTTTTTGGTTGCTGCCATAGTTAGTTTTTTCCTCAAAACAGAGAATACTAATAAAGAGGAAAACTCTCCAAAACGTGAAACCAGCGAAATAATACTAACAGCTTCCCGCTTGCTGATGCCAATTGTAATGGTACTTGGAATTTATGTTTTTGTAAACGGACATTTAACTCCTGGTGGTGGTTTTCAGGGAGGAGCAATTGTTGCCACGTCGTTTGTATTAATGTTAATGGCAAATCCTCGTTTCCAAATCAATCATCGAATAATTGCCACTGTAGAATCTGTTTCAGGAATTTCATTTGTATTTATTGGAGTACTGGGAATTTTACTTGCAGGTGGTTTCCTCGATAATAAAATTTTACCACTGGGTACTTTTGGAAAACTATTTAGTGCCGGTGCAATTCCAATAATTTACTCTCTAGTTGGCTTAAAAGTAGGTTCAGAACTTTCCAATATCCTTTCTAATTTCCAAGGGATTCAGATGAAAAATTACAAACAATAAAAATCTATTCAATGGAAACAATAGCATTAATTACAGCTTTCGCATTAATTCTGATTGGTTTGTTTGGCATCCTTTCAAATAAAAATATTCTAAAAATAATAATCGGCTTTTCATTGTTCGACACAGGTTTGCACGTGCTAATTGTAACCGTGGGTTATATAAAAGGCGGCACTGCACCAATTCTCGACAAAGTTGTTGGAACATCTAATGCAGCCGATAAAATTGTTGACCCAATTCCGCAGGCACTGGTATTAACAGCCATTGTAATCGGTTTGGGTGTTACAGCCTTAATGCTGGCATACGCATTGAAATTATATCAGGCGAAAAAGTCGCTCAACATTACTGATTTTAAAGAACTGAAATGGTAAATATTTTAAGCATTTTGACAATGAATATGATTTCTCCGATAAATATCATCGCTGTTTCGCTTGGGATTGCTTTCTTTATGGGTTTGCTTGGAAATAAAGCGCAGCGCACTTCCTACATTTTGTTAATTGCTGCTCTTCTTTTCAACACCATTGTTTCTTTGCAGTGGTTGTACGGGCTGGCAAACAATTTAGTTGAAGCTCAGCAAATTTTTACTGCAGGATACAAACCGCCTTTTTCCATTAATTTGTTGATGGGTTTAAACGAAGCGGTAATTGCTAGTTTGATAAATATTGTTGGACTGCTCGGAGCAATTTATATGGGGTCGACACTCAAAAAGAACGGCTCAGGAAGTCAGGTGGTTTTTCTGGTGCTTTTTATGAGTTTGAACGTGATTGTTCTCTCCCGCGACCTTTTTAACATTTTTGTTTTCCTTGAAGTTGGAAGTATCGCTGTTGCAGGATTAGTCATTCTTCAAAAAGGTGTAAAAGCAGTTTCGGCAGGTTTTAAATACATGTTGGCAACCGGAATAATAGCAGGTATTTTTTTAATAGGAATAATATTTATTTACCGTTTTACCGGCTCATTGAATTTAGACCAGATTATTCAAAGTAATCCGGCAATAAAACAAGGAGCGCTAATTTCGTCTTTTTTAATTCTGATTGCAATTATTCTTGAATTAAAACCTTTTCCTGCCAACGGTTGGGCACTCGACGTGTATCAGGCAGCTCACCCGGGTTTGTCGGCAATATTATCATCAGCAGTTGGTACGGCAAACTTATATGTATTGTACAAATTTACCGGAATGGCCGGCGACAGTTTAATGCATTACATTAGTTTAATTGGTATTGTAACTTTTGTGGGTTCGAACCTGCTGGGTATAAACCAGAAAAAAGCACGCCGATTATTGGGTTATTCGTCGGTTGGGCAAATCGGATTGTTAATCGCAATTATGGGTTTATTGCCCCATTCAAACAGTAATTTTAAACTTATTTTCTTCGGAATATTAACCAGTCATTATTTTGCAAAAGCCGGTTTGTTTTGGATTTCAGGAATTATAAAAGCTGAAAATATTAAAGAGTGGTCGGTGTTACGCAAAAAACCGGTTTTACTGTTTTTGTTTCTATCTTTTATACTCGCACTGCTTGGCTTTCCTCCATTTCCATCGTTTTGGGGAAAATGGCAATTGGTAATGGAGTTATCAGCACAAGGTCAATTTGCAGTAATTATTGCAATCCTGGTAGGTTCGTTTTTCGAAGTAGTTTATTTAATGCGCTGGGCTGGTTATTCAATCAAACTCGAAGCTGGCACATTACCCGAAATAAAACTTTCAAAATATATTCCCGTTATTCTTTTCGGATTGGGACTTTATGCCGTTGGTTATTTTGTTTCGCAATCGGTTGAATTTGGAAACACAATAAATTATTTGCCACTGCTGGTTGTCGCAGTTCTTTTAGTTGTTGATTTTTTGCCTGCTTTTGTAAAAAATTCGCTTTCAATACTTGCCACCGGCTGGTTTGCATATTTGCTTATCCCGGGGCAGGATACAATAAAATTTATATTCACTATTATTTTCCTTGTTGGAGGAATTCTAACACTTATTCCCGGGTTCCAGATTAAAGGGAAACGTGAAGGATTTTATCCATCGGCAATGCTCATGTTTGGAGGTTTGGCACTTTTAATTGAGGCTTCAAATCTGCTGCAATTTTTCTTTGCCTGGGAAATTATGACAATTGGTTCTTATTTCTTAATAATCCGCGGAAAAAAATCGATGCCACACGCACTCAGTTATATGTTGTTCTCGGTTGGTGGAGCCTATTTAATTCTTCTGGGATTTGGAATGGTTTCTGCCGGAAACAGCGGACTAAGTTTAGATTTGCTTTCCAGTATTAAAGTTTATCCGGTGTTGGCGATGAGTTTAATGGCAGTTGGTTTTATGACCAAAACTGCGTCGCTTGGACTACACATTTGGTTACCCGGCGCACATGGCGAAGCCGAATCGGATGTGTCACCAATGGTTTCAGCAATACTATTAAAAGCCGGAGTTTTTGGATTGATATTATTAATGCTGGCTAGCGGTGGAGAACAAAATAGTTATTCGGGCTTATTTTATGTTTTAGGATGGATTGGTGCTTTAACTGCTTTGGTTGGTAATCTCGGTGCAATTTTTCAAGAAGATGCAAAACGTCTTTTAGCGTATTCAAGTATCGGGCAGCTGGGTTACATCCTTTTTGCTTTTGCAATAATGACTCACATGGGTTGGTTAACCGGACTAACATACACAATCAATCACTTTATGTTTAAAGCCATTCTCTTCCTTGCTATTGGTGGAATTGTAATGAAATTGGGTACGCACAACATGTACGAAATGGGTGGCTTAATCAAAAAAATGCCCTTCTCGTTTATTGCCGTTTTAATCGGAATAATTACGCTGGCTGGTATTCCTCCACTTTCGGGGTTTGGCGGAAAATGGTTGTTTTATAATGCGGTAATAATGAAAGGCTGGTATTTTCAGGGAGCAGTTGTTTTCTTTGCCGGAACTATCGCATTCCTGTATCTTTTCAAATTAATTTATTCTGTATTTCTTGGGCAATTAAAAGACAATCATCGTAATGTAAAAGAACTGTCAATTTGGTTCTTACTTCCTCAATATATTTTAATAATCGGAATTATGGTTTTTTCAGCAAAACCGGATTTAATCCTGAAACCAATCGGAAATGCGATCGCTATGGCGTTCCCATCAAACCAGTTAACCTGGGAAGGAACAAAAGCTTTAAGCACATTGGGTTATTGGGATGCTACCACAATTATGGTTGTAATTGGCGGTATGTTTGTCGTTCTGCTGGGTTGGTTAATGTTTATGAGTCGCAAGGCGCAGAAAGTGGAACAGTTCAATATGGTTTACGCTGCTGAGCGTCCTGAGCGTCCTGAATTGACTCATGTATCTCACAATATTTATGCAGGATATAATAAAGCACTTGGCTTTTTAGTTGCTCCCGGAATTACAAATTTCTGGAATTATACTACAAACCTTGTTGAATCGACCGGTAATTTTATCCGTCGTATTTATAGTGGCAACGGTCAAAGCTACGCCATTCATCTTGTTTCATATATAGTTATTGTATTCATCATTTATTTAACTGCAATTTAAATGGAATTTACTGTTAGCAAAATACTTTGGACCCTGTTGGGATTGTTTATCGTCCTAAACTGGGGATTAATTATGGGTGGTACAATGCGAAAAATTGGTGCGCGTGTTGCGAAACGACACGGTATTCCAATTTACCAGCCCTATATCGATTTAGTTAAAAATTATGCCATCCGTACACAAATTACGCATGGGATTATGTTTTACCTCGGGCCGGTTTTCCGTTTGTCGGGTGGAGTTGGGATTTTCCTTTTTCTTCCACTGATTTTTGGTTCCGACCACTGGTCTAACTTTTCGTTCTCCGGCGATTTAATTTTGATTCTTTACTTCCAGTTTTTTGGAATGTTAGGAATGGCACTTGGTGCCGGTGAAGGTGGCCATCCGTATTCGGCAATTGGAATTGGTCGTGGTTTGTCGCAGTTTACAACCATCGAAGTTCCAATGACATTGGCGGTTATTGCACTTGCTGTTCAATACAATACCCTTTCTATTTCTGAAATTGTTGCAGCACAGCAGGGAGGAATTGCAAACTGGACAATGATAACCAATCCGTTTGCCACAGCAGCAGCAATGTTGTCGCTACTGGGTGCATTCGGGCACTCGCCTTTTAATTTGGTAAAAGCGCCCAACGAAATTCCAATTGGTCCTCCAACCGAGTACCATTCAACTTATTTAGGAGTTTTGCGTACCAATGCAGCCATTTTACATGTGGTGGAAGCAGCTCTTTTTATGAACCTGTTTTTTGGAGGGGCAACAAATTGGTTCGAACTCATTTTGAAAACTTTCCTTATTTATTTCTGGAGCGTTTTTGTAGGTATGGTTTTCCCGAGGTTCAGAATAGAACAGTCGGTAAGGTGGTTTGTGAAAATTCCACTGGTGCTGGGAATAATTGCAATTATTATAATCATATAATGAAGAAAAATTCGTGATTTAGCAATAATCATAAAGGAGGATGAATAGACTTACGGCTACTGAAGATAAACTTCCAGCTTCGGTCTTCGGTCTTCCAACCAATTTTTTAAAGATGAAAGAAACAGACGATAACGATAAATTCCTTCACGAAGAGAACAAAAAACGTGAAGCTACAGCACCCGATGGAAGTATTATTGAAATAGATCCGATGCAGGATTATTTCTGCGATGCTCGTCCACAGGTGTCAGAACCCTATAAAATAAAAATTGTAGAGAAATTTTTGAACTGGGCACGTTCCGAATCTATTTGGGTTTTGGGTTTTGGAACCGGATGTGGAAGTATTGAAATTCCGCCGCTGGTGACACCACGTTTCGATATGTTTCGTTACGGTGTGCAAATGCGCCCAACCCCGCGTCAATCAAATGCATTTATTATTTCAGGTTACCTTTCTGTAAAAACATTAAAAAGGGTAATTCGCAGTTACGAGCAAATGCAAAGCCCGAAATATGTTATTGCACTAGGCAGTTGTACAATTAATGGCGGAATGTACTGGGACAGTTACAATACCATAAACAGATTAGACCAATACATGCCAGTTGATGTTTACATTGCTGGTTGTATGCCTCGCCCCGAAGCTTTGCTTGCCGGTTTTGGAAAATTAAAAGAGCTGATTAAAACCGGCCGTGCTGAAAAAGCAAACGAATATGTTGAGAATTTCGATTGGTACAAAGCCAATCAGAAAAAGATAATTAAGGACTGGAACATGCCCGATTATAACTGGTAAAAGATGAAGAATTTTATAAAAGATTTAGGATATAAATTCAATATTTCGGAAATCGAATATCAAAGGAAGAATCTTACTTTCTTAACAATCGATAAAGAAAATGTTGTGCAATTGCTGGCCTACCTTCGCGATTATGAGGGATTTAAACACTTTGTTTTAATGACCGCAGTTGACTGGATTGAAGACGGGATTTTTCAATTAACATACATTTTGAACAGTCCGGAAAAGAAAATTGATTTGGGAATACGAACCAAAATTTTACGCGAAAAAGCCGAAATGACTACTGTTCATCATTTATGGAATCAGGTGGCAACATATCAGCGTGAATTAAAAGAGATGTTTGGAATTGATTTTCCTGGCAGCCCAAGAGTTGATGAGTCGTTTATTTTGGAAGGCTGGGATAATATTCCACCGATGCGCCGCGATTTCGATACAAAAAAATATGCTGAAGAGACATTCTTCCCTCGTCCGGGAAGAAGTACAAATGATCCGAGTGAATACATGAAACAAAAATTATATCCCAATGAGTAAAAAACATTGGCTAAATATAGGATACGATCGCAGCAAATACCCTGAAACGGGTAGCGACGGGAACTTAATTATTGACGAGCAATCGCATAAATTGGTTAAAGTTTGGCAAGGCCCAAATCATCCTGGTGTTACCGGAAATATGTCGGTTGAACTTACTGTGAGTGGCGATGAAATTGTTGAAGGTAAAACACATGTGGGTTACCTGCACCGTGGTTTCGAAAAACTTTTCGAACGCAGAAAATACATTCAGGTTTTTCCAACATGCATTCGTTTGTGTGTGGCCGAACCCGATTACAACGAATACAATCTGGCCGCCAGTGTAGAGGAATTGGGTGGAATTGAAGTACCTGAAACTGCGCAATGGTTGAGAACTTTGGTTTTAGAAATGGCACGTTTGCAATCATTGCTTCGTGTGGTTCCCGGACAAGGCGGAACAACTGGTTTAGGACTAGGTGTGCAGTGGGGTGTTTATCTTCGCGACCTGATCCTTGACCGTTTTGAAGAACTAACCGGCGGACGTGTTTATCACATGTACATTATTCCTGGCGGTGTTCGCGGCCTTCTACCCGAAGGTTTCAAAAAAAGGATGAAAGCCAATTTAAAGGAAATCGACAAATTTATTGTTGACATCGACAATTTGATGTTCAGCAATGTGGTATTTAAAAAACGTACGGTTGGAGTTGGAGTAATCGATCCGGCCTGGGTAGATAGTTTTGGAATTGTTGGTCCTAACGCACGGGCAGCTGGCTTCAAACGCGATGTTCGAAAAGATTATCCATACTTAAAATACGAAGAGCTGGATTTCGATCCGAAAACAGCAACCGAATCCGATATTTATACTCGCTCACGAATTCGTTGGCACGACCTCAAAATGACTGTCGATTTAATTCGCCAGATTCTTGATAAAATGCCCGATGGAGGAGAAATCAGAGCTGAAACACCCAACGTTCTTCACTGGAAAATTCCCAAAGGAGAAACGTATGTGCGTGCAGAATCATCGCGCGGAGAATATGGATTTTATGTAGTTTCGGATGGAACAGAATACCCACGACGAATTAATTTGCGCGGACCAAGTTATGTCCATGCAGTTTCGCTACTCGAAAAAATGCTGGTGGGTGCAAACATTGCCGATGTGGCAAATATTATGGTTTCGCTGCAAACCTGTCCGCCGGAAATTGAACGCTAGCACATTTACGATTTATTATTGATTAATTTCTATTGAAAGATTTAATGAAGATGTCAAAAAGATTAGTTAAAGAGCAACCATTATTGTTAAAAGTATCAGTAAAAGCACTTTTTGAAAAATCAATAATAAATAAAGATTCATAATTAATAAATCAAAAAAGATGAGTTCTATTAAAGATATATTGACCCCATTTACCGCCTGGAAAAATGTTTTCAAAGAACCGGTTACTATAAAAGATCCATTGAACGATCGTCCGGGTGCCGAGCGTTACCGAGGATTTCATAAAAACGATGTTCAGGAATGTATTGGTTGCGGAACCTGCGAATCGATTTGCGAAAATGAAGCCATTGATATGGTTGCCATTGCCGGGTTCGATGCAAAAGATGGCGACAGCGGTTTGCGGCCAAGTGTTGATTACGGACGCTGTTGTTGGTGTGCACTTTGTGTTGATGTTTGCACGACTGGTTCATTGACACTTTCAAACGAATATACCTGGGTGGATACCGATCCCGATAACTTCAGATTTGTGCCCGGAGTAGATGCAAAATCGTGGGATAAAAATGAGTTGGGTTGGAAAAAACCCGCAGGAAATTATGAATTCTACGGTTTGAAACGTGTTGAAATGGGTGAACTTCATCCTGAAGAAAGAGATAGTTCTTTTATTGAGATGATAAAAGGATACTCAAAAGAACAAGCCGAAAAAGAAGCCGACCGTTGTGTGGAATGTGGTATTTGTACTGCAACTTGCCCTGCACACATGGGAATTCCAGAATATATTAAAGCAATTAGAAACGACGATTTGGAAGAGGGACTTCGCATTTTATACGATACAAACCCGCTTCCCGAAATATGTGGGCGTATTTGTACCCACAAATGCGAAACCGTTTGTTCCATTGGTCATCGTGGCGAGCCGCTTTCAATACGTTGGTTGAAAAGATACATTGCCGATCAAAATCCTTCTGAAAAATACAAGACCATTTTGGAATCGGATAATCTACAGAAAAATGGTAAAAAAATTGCTATTATTGGTTCTGGTCCTGCGGGATTATCGGCAGCACATTACCTTGCTTTAATGGGTTACGAAGTTGAAATATTTGAGAAATTAGCTGAAGCTGGTGGAATGATGCGCTATGGAATTCCGGAGTATCGTTTGCCTTACGATCAAATAGATAAAGACATCAATTATATTTTGTCGCTGGGTGTGAAAATTCATTATAACACAACCATTGGAAAAGATATAACACTTGAAAAATTGGGTGAAGATTTCGATGCTGTATTTGCCGGAACAGGTTTACATCTCGGAAGAAGTACCCGAATTGAAGGAACCGATCACGAGAATGTTTATCAATCGATAGAATTACTACGGAAAATTACCGAGGGAGAAGAAATTCATGTACCGGAGAAAATTGTCGTAATTGGCGGTGGAAACGTTGCCATGGATATTACACGCTCGCTGGCGAGGTTGCAAAAAATAAAATATGGTAAGGTGCAGGTTATTGCAACCAGCCTCGAAACCGAAGAGAAAATGCCTGCCGACCGTGAAGAAGTAGTTGAAGCACGAGAAGAAATGGCTGTAGTAAATCCGGGTTGGTCGCCACAACGAATTGAAATTGTGGACGGTAAAATTAAAGGACTGCATGTTGTTCAGTGTTTGTCGTTGTTCGATGAAACTGGTAACTTTAATCCGCAGTGTAATATGGATAATGCCAATTTCTTCGAAGCCGACATGGTGGTTGAATCTATTGGGCAGGGAATGGATTTGAGTTACATTACAGAAGATGTAAAAGAGCATCTTGAAATGGGACCACGCGGACGAATCAGGGTTGATGATTATTTCCAAACAAGTGTGCCGTGGTTGTTTATGGGCGGCGACACCATTCAGGGCCCCGATGTAATTCATGGAATTGCAAATGGTCATAAAGCTGCTTTAGGTATCGATAAAATGTTAATTGGAGATTAAAAAAGTACATCATGGATATTTCAACAAGTTACATGGGATTAAAGCTGAAAAGCCCGATAATAGTGGGTAGTTCATCTTTAACTGAAAACGTAGAAAACTCGGTTGCATACGAAAAAGCCGGCGCCGGAGCCATTGTTTTGAAATCGCTTTTCGAAGAGCAAATTCTGCACGATGTTGACGAACAACGCTTGAATAATATGTACGGTTCGTTTAACGATCAGGAATATTATGCGATGTACTACAGTAAAAAACACAATCTCGATCAGTATATTAATCTCATTAAAAAGAATAAAGAAGCACTTGATATTCCCGTTATTGCAAGTATAAATTGCGTGTCGTCTGAGGAGTGGATATCGTACGCAAAAATGATCGAGAGTGCAGGTGCCGATGCCTTGGAAGTGAATTTGTTTTTACTCCCGGCAGAAGTAGATATTACTGGTGTTGAAAAAGAGAATATCTATTTCGAAATTATCGAAAAAATAAGCGAAGCAGTTACTATACCGTTTTCGCTTAAAATAAGTTATTACTTTTCAGGACTTGCTAATTTTATTTATCGAATTGCGCAAACCAAAGCATCGTCGGTGGTTCTTTTTAATAAATTCTACAGCCCCGATGTTGACATTGAAACCGAAAAAGTTATGTCTGGCGATGTGTTAAGTTGTAAGGAATTAAATGTTATGACATTGCGCTGGATTGGAATTTTGTACGACAAAGTTGATATTGAATTTACCGCATCGCGTGGAATTTTTACCGGCGAACAGGTCATCAAGAACTTGTTGGTTGGGGCACAAACTACTCAAATTGTTTCTGCGGTTTACAAAGACGGACCAAAAATAATTGAGTCGATGATACACGATTTAAAAGACTGGATGTTCAGGCATAAATACAATACAATCGATGAGTTCCGTGGAAATGCAAGTCAGAAAAACATTAAAAAGCCGGTGCTTTACCAACGTACACAGTTTATGCGCTATTTCTCTGATGCGAGTTATAAGTAGTGTTCCGAATAGAAACTTATAAACAGATAATATTTGAATCCGGTTCGTCAGTTGACAAATCGGGTTTTTTATTTTTGAATAAGTCTAAGCAACTCGGTATTTAAATTTCTAACTTGTTTGATTATTGGAAGAACTGTCTCTTTTTCAAAATCGACAAAATCTGAATAATCAGCCTCTTGGCGCCAGGCAAATAAGTGTGAGTATAATTTGCCGTGTTTAGTGTCGAGTAAATTATTTTTAATAAAGTTTAAAAAGAGTTGGGTTTTAACTCCGTTGTGAGTTTCTGCTTTTATTTTATTCTTAAATAGCAAAGCACTTGCTAAATAATAGCTTGAATAATATAAACGATTCATGCACGAATTCCATCTTTCGTTATCAGAAAGGAGAACTGCATCCTCAAAAATTTCATGTGATTTTGAAATTCGATAATCGATATAATCTTTTAAACTCCCTGACATTATAATTGAATTCCTTCTTTCTTGATATTTTTATATAGCGGGGTAATATTGTGCAAAGTTTCCCATTTTTCTTTTGAATAAATAAAAGTTGAAATAGCTTCGCCAACTTCCATTTCCACATCAAAAAGTTCATCTCTATACTCCATCTCAGTATTTCTATCAACTTTTAAGTTGTTTAAAAGAATTAATATATCCCAATCTGAATCTTCATGAGCTTCCCCTCGGGCATGTGAGCCAAATAATATTACTTCAGCTTTAGGGTTTTTGTTCTGAATTTTTGATTTTATCAAATGAATAATATGTTTTTCTTTTTTATTCATATTTCAAAGATATAATTTTTTCTAATTTCTTGAACCAATTAGGCTTTATCAGATTATTGGGAATAGTATTTTAATTTCAATTCGTTGAATTATTGGTACATTCCTTTTTATATCAGACAGCTAGCGCGAATTTGTAATTCGTGCTTCAATTTTTTAAATCTTTTAGCACATATTGCAAATCTGCGCCAGCGAGTGGCACCTGTTGGGCTTAATTGCAAGAGCCCGGAATCCCTCGGCAAAAGTTTAATGTTTTCGCGGTGGCGGTAAAACAATAAACATTTGCAAATTGCAAATGCTGCAAAACAGATTACATAATACATATTTTTGCTAATTTAGTAAGCAATTGTAAGTACTTATAAATATTTATAAACAGATATGCTCCTTATTAACAGAGTTTTAAGCTGTGGTTTTTATGAAAATTGGAAGGTGTATATATTTACAAGATGTGCATTAAAAAACAAAAAATCATGAACTACTCTAAATCATATTTTAAGAAAAATCTTAATGAATTAACTTATCAAGACATAGTTGATTTTTTTATTGAAGAACAAGAAGAGTCAGACAAAATAGAATTTAAATCGTTCGCTGAACAGCACGGCAATTTTAACACTAAATTAGATGGAGTAATTCGGGGAATTTGTGCCTTTTTAAATTCGGAAGGTGGAATATTAATCTGGGGGGCACCAGTTGGAGAAAAGTTAGAAGACCGAAAAGAAAAGATATTTAAAGGGGAACTTTCTCCTGTTAATGAATTGAAAGAGAAAGATGCTTTAATAAGCAAAATTTCAGATTCAATAACTCCACTTCCTGTAGGAATAAATGTTAAAATGCTGGAAAAAGAAAATTTTTATGTTTATGTCTTTGAAGTTCAAAAAAGTGAATATAAACCACATCAATTTAGAAATACATATTACGCAAGACTTGATGGACAAACAAAACCCGCACCACATTATTTAATTGAATCATTATTTAAGCAAATAAAATATCCAAATATTGAAGGTTATATAAAGCCTAAAAAAATATCGCAGAATGGGACTAATTTGTACCTTGATATTGAAATATATCTCTTCAATTTCACCCAATTACAAAATGAAGAGAAAGCATTTTTTAGATTAATGTGTCCGCAAGGAATATTCACACGTTCTTTGAATGCAGGACAAGATGAAATGTTTGAATATAATGGACATCTTTTAATTTTTAAGAACTTCATTGATATTCTGCATTTTGGTGCACCAAACGTCCATTTAGAAAGGATTCAGTTCCATACTTGTACCAGAGAAATAGATTTGATATTAATGTTTGGCGGGAAAAATTCGCCATTAAAAACATCGAAATACAAATTAGATTTATCTCGAATAGATTTAAATAATCCTGACAACCCAAACTATCTATTTGCTGAGATTCTTGAAAATAAGACAAATGCTGATGGACAAGCTGAATTAGGAATTACAAAGGAAGAATCTTTAAAAAAAATACTCGGAAGATAATAACACCGTTAGTCGACTAAACTAGGGGAATTTCACCCCTAACTTGTCACAACTTGTCCTGCTTAGAGAGAGAACCGTATCCCGATTGTCACGACAAGCTGTGAACCTCTAGTTATGATATAAAATAAAAACCACACGATGCAATCGTGCGGGAGCAGAATTAGAAATGCCGGGTTTTTTAATTTCTAAATTATCTAAAAATAGTCTTTTCCCATTTTCAATTTTTTATCCGCCCAACTTACACTATTTTTACTGCCAGAATATAAAATATATATCAAATGTCAAAAATATTGGTAATCGACGACGAGAGAAGTATTAGAAATACGTTAAAAGATATTTTAGAATACGAAAAGTACGAAGTTGATTTGGCGGAAGATGGAAATAAGGGAATAGAAAAAGTACAAGGTGCAGAATACGATATTATTTTGTGTGATATTAAAATGCCGGGACTGGATGGAATTGAAGTATTGGAACGTTTAAATGTTATTGCTTCAGATACTCCTGTTGTAATGATTTCGGGGCATGGAAATATAGATACCGCAGTTGAATCGATTAAAAAAGGTGCGTTCGATTACATTGAAAAACCACTTGATTTAAACCGTCTTTTGATTACAATCCGTAATGCAATGGATAAATTGAGCCTGGTTACCGAAACAAAAATTCTTAAAAAGAAAGTCAATAAAAAGTTTCAAATTATTGGTGAATCAAATGCCATTAAAAGTATTATAGAAATGGCCGATCGGGTTGCACCCACCGATGCCCGAGTTTTAATTACAGGTGCTAACGGTTCGGGAAAAGAATTGGTCGCACGAAGGATTCACGAACAAAGTAATCGCTCATCCGGACCATTTATCGAAGTAAATTGTGCAGCCATTCCTTCAGAATTAATAGAAAGCGAATTGTTTGGTCACGAAAAAGGGGCATTTACTTCGGCAGTAAAACAACGGAAAGGAAAATTCGAACAGGCAAACGGTGGCACTTTATTTCTCGACGAAATTGGAGACATGAGTTTATCTGCTCAGGCAAAAGTTTTACGTGCCTTGCAAGAAAGTATCATCAGCAGAGTAGGGGGCGACAAACACATTAAAGTGGATGTTCGGGTGGTTGCTGCTACTAATAAAAATATATCAGAAGAGATTTCCGAAAATAATTTCCGTGAAGATTTGTACCACCGCTTGAGTGTAATTTTAATTCACGTGCCCGCTTTAAACGAGCGATTAGATGATATTCCCTTACTTGCCAATCATTTTATTAAACAAATATGTGAAGAATACGGAATGCCTGAAAAAATTATTAATGATGAAGCCATTTCTGAACTTCAGAAAATAAACTGGACGGGTAACATTCGCGAGTTTAGAAACGTAATTGAAAGACTGATTATTTTGTGCGATAAAAAAATTACAGATGCCGACGTTTTAAAATTTGCCGCGCCATTACAATAATTTCTGTCTCAGAATATAAGTATTTATTCTATTTTTAAATGTTGCATTTATACAAATGTTCCTGAATGAGAACATTTTTTGTTAATCAGTGTTTTAAAATAAGCCCCTGAAATTCGAAGAATACAAAATTTGTCATGGCGTATTGAAATTTTTCCCTTGGGAAAATTTTATCTTCAGTTTTTCAGGGGCTTTTTTATTGTTGAATTTTTTCCGGACAATTTTAAAATAAAAGTTTTGGAATCGGATTAATATTTCACTTTAAAAAGATAAAAAACTGTGTTTAGAACAATATAAGTGAAAATGGAAAGTGCTAAACCATAAATAGTAAAAAATGAAAGCAGGAATATTACTATCAGTAAAAAAACATAACGGTACCAATTCTCCTCAAATTTTAAAGATTTCACTTTTAATGAAAACATTGGCAGATTAATTACCATTAAGCCAGAAATAAAAATGGCGAGGATGAGCAGGTTTTTTGTGGAAAAGAGTATCCTGAACAATTCCTGATGTTGAGGAAATTCAAGCATTAATCCGAACGAAGCCCAAAGTAAACCATTGGCTGGAATTGGTAATCCCCGGAAGAAAGGTTCTTCGTTTTGAGAAGTATTAAATTTCGCTAATCTTATGGCTCCAAATACCGGAATTAGAAATGCCGAGAATAATATTAGCCACTCGTACCACTGCGCAGATATTTCGTAAATCGCCTGGTTTTTGTCGAACAACGAAAATTCTAACAAAGTAAAAAGAATCGCTCCGGGCGCAACACCAAAAGAAACAATGTCTGCCAGAGAATCTAACTGTTTACCAACTTCCGAATAGGCATTTAAAAGCCGTGCTGCAAATCCATCTAAAAAGTCGAGAAGAGATGCAACTACAATAAAAATTCCTGCCCAAATTAAATGTCCATCAATGGCAAAAAAAGTTGCCAGTGTTCCCATAACAATATTTAGGGAAGTAATAAAATTTGGAACTTGAGCTATAATCTTTTTCATTTATTATTTCGTAAACCACTTAGACACAGTAAGTCACATTAGTTCTTATCTCTATTGTGATCTATGTGCCTATTGTGTTATTCTTTTTCACCTGGTTGATTTTTTGTGGTATTTAAAAAGTTGCAATTATGGTTTTTCCACCTACAGGTTTCTCATCCAACTTAACAGCTACTTTTGCATTAAGAGGTAAAAACAGGTCAACTCGCGAACCAAAACGAATAAAACCATATTCATCGCCTTGTTCAATTAAATCGCCCGGGTTTTTGTAATTGCAAATACGTCTTGCAACAGTTCCGGCAATCTGCCTCGATAAAACTTCTGTTCCATTATTCAATTTAAAAACGGTTGAGCAGCGCTCGTTTAATTCAGATGATTTTTCAACGTAAGCCGGATAAAAAGCACCCGGAAAATGTTTTATGTATGAAATTTCTCCGCCAATTGGAGCACGGTTTTGATGCACATTTAAAGGCGACATAAAAATGGAAACCTGTATTCGTTCATCTTTAAAATATTCTTTTTCAAAAACTTTATTAATAACTACAACTTTTCCATCGGCAGGAGATAAAATATGGTTTTCATTTATATTTATTTCACGATTTGGAACCCTGAAAAAGTAAACCACCAGCCCAGCCAATACAAGTGATGCCGCCATTAAAAAATAGAAAATCAAAAACTGTTTTAATGAGATGTAAATAATTGCATCTAATAAAGCCAAAAAGAAAAATGCGATTGGGATTATTTTAAAACCTTCTTTGTGAATAGTCATTATTTTAAATATTTAACGATAAAATTAACCACACATAAATTACGGGAACAGCAAATAGAAAGCTGTCGAAACGGTCGAGAAAACCTCCATGCCCGGGTAAAATTTTGCCAGAGTCTTTAATCCCAAGATTGCGTTTCAATTTTGATTCGAACAAATCGCCGAAAGTGCCAAACAAAACTACAATAATGGCAATTACTACCCAACTTAACATACTTATTTCCTGAAAAAGCACAGCATTTAGGATTCCCATTATTATTGCAAAAATGGCTCCGCCAATTAATCCTTCCCACGATTTTTTTGGCGAAATATTTTTAGCCATTTTGTGCTTTCCAAACATTGAACCTGCTACGTAAGCCAGCGAATCGTATATCCAAATAATGAAAAATATACCTGCTAAAATCCAGGGATAAAACTCAGAGTTGCCTGAAAAACCAGGATAGACAATAAAATTTAGTAAACTAAAAGGAACCACAACATAAACAAACCCGGTAAGTGTGACGGCACTGTTTTTTATTGTTTCAGTATTTTTATTTATTACGTTGAAAAGAAGAATAAGTATTAGAAACGGAATAAAAAGCAGGCAAAAACGGATAGGTATAATTCCATAAACTGCACTAAAACATATTACAAAAAGTAGTAACCCTAATGATAAACCTACTTTTTTTTGTGGTGAATATCCAGCGACTTCAACCAATCTATAAAATTCGAGTAGGGTGAAAAACAATAATGAAGCAAAAATAATGGCGAATACAAAGGGGTGAATTAAAGTTCCCGACAGAATAACCGTTACGATTGCAACTCCGGAAAGTAACCTTTTTAATAAGTCTTTCAATTTTTTAATTCTTTTAAAAGTTCAATGGAACGTGTTTTGTTTTCTTGGGCAACATAAATAATAAATTCGCCAAATGTCTGATATGCTGAATCGTGTTGGTTTAAAACAACTACTTTTATTCCTTCATTTTCCAAAAGTTCCCTTGCAATTTCGGCTTTATATTCGTGTGAGGTCATAAATATTTCTATCCATCCTTTTTCCATCGCGTAAAGGTAAAAAATAAAGTCAAGGCAGAAATCAAATTTAAAAAGTGTTCAGGTTTTCACTTCAGAAATTGATTTGGAATTGGGTGAATTGACAGTTTTTTTTCTTTCAATCCTTCATTTCTGAATTGAAGGTTTAGAAATACACAATCGATAGTAATTTTTATCGACAATGATTGTTAAAGAATTTGCACAAAACCTAAACTAAAAATACGTGAAGTTCTTTTGGCCCGTGCGCCCCTAAAATCAAGGTTTTTTCAATGTCGGCAGTTCGGCTCGGGCCAGTAATTAGTGTTATTTGCGAAGGCAGGTTTTCTTTATATTTTTCCTGAATTCCACGGTAGGCACTTTCCAGAAAATCGGTTAATTGATTTTTATGGGCAATTACAACGTGAACTGGTGGATAAATAAACATTTGTCGTCCACCTTTTTGGGCTGAACTTACCATTACCGAACCGGTGTGTGCAATTAGAAATTCACAACTTGTAATTCCAATTTCAATATCTTTTGGTAATTCAGGGCAATTAGAAAAAGGGACTTGAAATTTTTGCAGTTGATTTTGAATTTCAATTTCGTTGCAGCAAATATTTTCTTTATTGTTTGAAGAAAGAAATTGACTAAGATTGTTAAAAAGGTCTTTTTCTGATTTAAATAAATGAACACTCCCGTTTACAATTTCCAGATTTTTTTTAAAAGCTAGTTCAAGTGGCCCTTCAATTGGATGGTAAACGGGAGCATCGAAATCGGGCATTTCCGGCACAGATGTAACTGCATTTTTTAATTTATCCAGTATTTCCTGCCTCGCCGATTTCATTTTAAGCTGATTTTATTTCATTCTCAGAATCTTTCTTTTCCATTTTTTCTGAGGAATTAACAACTTCTGGTTTTACTTCATCTTTTTTTTCTTCAGTGTCATTGTTCCCATTGTCGGGTATTTCATGTTTTTTGTCCCAGGGGCGTTTCCCGAAAATTTCTTCTAAATCTTCGCTAAAAATCACTTCTCTTTCTAAAAGCATGTTTGCCAGTTTACCGTGATCTTTCGCTTTTTCTGATAAAATTTGAATAGCACGTTCATATTGTTCGTCGATAATAATTTTAACCTCTTCGTCGATCAGTTCAGCAGTTTTTTCGCTGTAAGGTTTGGTAAACGAATAATCGGATTGCCCCGATGAATCGTAGTAAC
>Ga0233437_1001798_pt1 | contig 36333 bp, 30 predicted proteins | sample SI_122_August201_FD_182714 | JGI IMG/M metagenome (GOLD analysis project Ga0233437, IMG submission 182714) | Seawater microbial communities from Saanich Inlet, British Columbia, Canada - SI_122_August2016_200_MG | ecosystem: Environmental > Aquatic > Marine > Inlet | place: Canada: British... | reverse complement strand
TTTTGGAACGGTTTGCATACTTGTTTTTCTTTATCATGACGATAGATTAGCGTTTTTTATTTCGCTATTCTAGGCATGACCCTTGTTTTATACGATTTTTTGCTAAAACAGTTGGGAATAGAATTGCCGATTTAAAAAATCTAAAATCGGGAATATCCTACCGCCACTTAAACGCATCATAGATCCATGAGAGGAGTTTTTTGGTTTCTCCAAATCGATCTTGCGATCCAAGAATGATTGTCAGAACTTCATCACCGCCTTTTGTTTCTCCGAGTGCCACGAAACATTCTCCGGCAAAATAAGTGAATCCGGTTTTCATTCCTTTCAAATTCAAAAAACTACTGAGAAGTTTATTGGTCGTTGGTTTTTCGTGAAAAAATTTTTCATCCACAGAAGTACCATAAAAATGAGGTTTAGCCACGGCTTCTCGTACGAAATCATTTTGTAACAAGATTCGAGCCAGTGTCATCACGTCGTAGGCCGACATGGAATTGCCCCAGACCTCGGCTTCTTGTTCGTCCATCATATCCAAGCCTGTAGAGTTGTAGAACTTCGCAGAGTGGAGTTTGAGCTCTTTGGCTCGTTTATTCATCTCTCTCACAAATTCAACCTCTGATCCCGAGTGAAACACCGCCAAAGTCACCGCAGCATCGTTCGCAGAACCAATCAAAATTGCCTCAACAAGTGTACCTACCGTAAATTGTTCATACTCATACACATCAATCGTAGAGCTGTTCACCAGTGTTGCTTCTAGGGGAACTGTTACGACTTCATCGAGTTCGTGATTTTCCAAAATCAGCATCGCTGTCATCAACTTTGAAATAGACGCGATGGGTTGTGATCGTCGTGCACGTTCTGACAAGAGCACCTTCCCCGTTCCTAGATCCATAGCGAGGACGGCCGTTTGAGTATTCTCAAGTAATTTTGGAGCAACTTTATTAGAGTCTTTTTCTGGGACTCTTGCGAGTTCCAACACTTCAATATTTGGAAGCACATCAATGTTTTGTCCCGTTGGGATATCGTGGGAATTGAGCGACAACAGTGCAAAAACGATGAATTCAAGCATCGGGGGGATGATAATGAAAAATGAAGAATGAGCAATGAATTATTGAACAAAAAATGTGTTCAACAATTAACAATAAACCTCATTCTCTTCCTTGATAAGAGAATCTAGGAAATATGGATCCCCCAATCAAGTTGAGGACATGCTTAACAGGGGAGATTTTTTAAGGCCCCCTTGTTAAAGGGGATTGGGGGATTTCTTTATCACAGCTAGGTCCCGGATATCCCTTCGGGATTCCAGAATGACAAAAAGAGAGAAACTTTATTGACAAAAAATAGAAAAGGGATAAAAAAGATGAGTTCTTTTCGTTGCAAAGTTGTGTTTCACAATCTTTGTTTCAGGACAATCGGGAGGTGGCGCAGTCTGGCTAGCGCATCTGCTTTGGGAGCAGAAGGTCACGGGTTCGAATCCCGTCCGCCCGACAATTGCGGAAGTAGCTCAGTTGGTTAGAGCACCACCTTGGTAAGGTGGATGTCGCCGGTTCGAGTCCGGTGTTCCGCTCAAATCCACTCACAAAAAGGGTCGGAGAAGCTTTCTTCTCTTCTAATTATTAGGCCTGGAGTGGTGCGGTCAGGATCTCAGTGCTTGCACTGGGATCCTTTTTTTATTTCACATGCCACGACTGTCCATCGGGACCGTCTCGTACTTCAACGTTAAATTTTTCTAGCAGTTCATCACGAATCTGGTCTGTTTTTACCCAGTCTTTTGCTTCACGGGCAGTTTGTCGTACCTGAATAAGGGCTTCAATTTCAGTTGTTTTGTCTTCGGAAAGTTTTTCTTGTTCCAGTCCTACCGCAAAAATAGGTTCGAAATCGTTTTCCAAAAAATATCGAACTTCGGATTCGGACCCGATTTCAATAATCTCATACACAAAAGCCAAGGCACTCGGAACATTAAGGTCGTCAAAGAGTGCTTGTTTATATTCGAGTGATTTATCGTACACGACTCCGTAGATTGACTGTATTGATTCAGCAGATGCGTCATACGCCTCTCTGATTTTTTGAATGTTTTTACGAGATTCTTCAAGTCGATCTTCTGAAAAACTAAACTCTGTTTTGTAATGTGATTTGAGTAGTGTAAATCTGATTTCTTCCCCTTTCCATCCTTTCTTCAGCAAATCTCGAATTGTATAAAAATTTCCTGCGGATTTGGACATCTTCTTCCCATCGACAAGAAGGTGTTTCACATGAAGCCAATAATTCACTGATTTTTTGCCCCCATTGGAACATTCATTCTGTGCGATTTCACATTCATGATGTGGAAAAATATTATCTTCTCCTCCCGTGTGAATATCGAAGTGGTCTCCAAAAATCTTCCGACTCATCGCAGAACACTCAATGTGCCAGCCGGGGAAACCCTTTCCCCAAGGACTATCCCATTGCATGAGGTGATTTTTATCCGCCTTTTTCCAGAGTGCAAAATCAAGCGGATCTTCTTTTTCACTGTTTACTTCGATTCGCGCGCCCGCTTTCAAATCTTCTAATTTATTCTTGGACAGTTGTCCGTATTTCTCAAATTTAGCGGTGCGAAAATACACAGATCCTCCGGATACGTATCCGTATCCTTCATCGATTAACTTTTGCGCGAGTTCAATTTGCTCCTGAATATGATCGGTGGCGCGTGGATAACTATCGGCTGGTTGCATTCGTAACACCTCTGCATCTTCCAAAAATGCCTCTTCGTATTTTCTCGCAATTTCAAATGGATCAATTTTTTCAGCCTTCGCTTTCTTCGCAATCTTATCTTCTCCTTGATTATCAACAGAATCATCGTTGGTAAGATGTCCGACATCAGTGATGTTCATTACCTTCGTGACGTCGTATCCAGCGTATTGCAACGTTCGTGTCAGCAAATCAGAAAAGAGGAAAGACCGGAAGTTTCCAATGTGCGCGTAGTCATACACTGTCGGTCCACAAGAATAAATCGTCACCTTTCCGTCTTGGATCGGTTTAAATTCTTCCTTCTGACCAGTTAACGTATTGTGTAAAAAAATATCCGCCATCAAGCGGATAATACTGGGGATGAGAGGGATGGGCAACTGGAATTGCTTTTCCCGAATGCTCTCATATTATTGTCATTCCGATTGGAGCGTAGCGGAACAGAGGAATCCCTTCAGACACTCCTGTTTATATTAAAGAATGACAAAAAATATAAATCATCTGTGAAGGATATTTATTAACATGCTTGCAAACTAAGGGATCCCTCCACTACGGTCGGGATGACAAAGTTTGAATGACTTTTTATGGAATTGACAAATTATAATTACAGTGCTACAAAATAATAGTTCTTCATTTGGCAATATGCACTCATGAAGACGCATTAGGATTTTGCTCTTTTTGTACTCGATGGTTTCTCAGTACGACTTTCTTCATGTTTGTGAGGAGTGTCGTATTGAGAAAAATTTTGTTTAATTAAAAATCGGTAAGATGAACACAAGAGAATTGAAAATTTTTGAAAGATCTTCGCTGAGCTTCGCTCTCCTGTTTGGATCAGTAATCCTTTTTTTACTGATGAAGTTTATTGTAGAAGGAACCCTGCCTCAAAACGGAGCGATTATGTTACTTGTTCCCCACGGGCTCTGGTTCGTTTTCGGAAGCATTAAAGGATTTTTTCAGACATGTCGAAAAAGTAATTATGCTTAATTCTAATGAACAGTGCTTGGTTTCTTTTGAGATCAAGCACTATTTTTTTACCCTGTTTTAATTTGATTAAAGAAGTCAGACTTCAAACTTGAATCAGTCTTGAACTCGCCTCGGAAACACGTGGTGATGGTTTGAGCATCGGCTTTTTTTGCTCCTCGTCCGCACATGCAGAGATGTTTTCCAGAGATTTGAACGGCAACTCCTTTTGGACTCAGTTCTTCAAAAAGCGTATTCGCAACGTCCATTGTGAGGCGTTCTTGATTTTGTAATCGGTGTGCAAAAATATCAACGATGCGAGGAATCTTTGAAAGCCCAGTAATGTGTTTGTCAGGAATGTAGGCGACATGTGCTTTTCCAAAAAAGGGAATCATGTGATGTTCGCACATCGAAAAATATTCAATGTCTTTCACCAAAATCATCTCCTCGTATCCATTCGCATCAAACTTTTTAATAGCTTTTTTGGGATCTGTTTTGTATCCAGAAAAAATCTCATCGTGACTTTTCGCAATTCGTTTTGGCGTTTCCACCAAGTCAGCCCGATTGGGATCTTCTCCAATATTTTTCAAGATTTCTACAATGGCATCTTCAGTTTTCATTCGTGATCGAATAAGTTTCCTAGTGCGCCTAATGTAGGGATTTCAAAATTTTCGTCAACGAGTTCACTGAGCGGTTCAAGGACAAACCTTCTATTAGCAATGCCGGGATGGGGAATGGTGAGGTCTTTCGTTTTTAAAACTTCATCATGGAATATCAAAATATCGAGATCGAGCGTTCTATCAGACCAGCGTTTTTCTCGGATTCGTTCGTGTTCAGATTCGACTTGTTGAAGCGTTTTGAGAAGTTCCTTGGAAGTGCGATCAGTTTCTATTTGCCAGACGGCATTTGAGAATTCATTTTCAGCGACACCACCATAGGGAGGGTTTTTTAAAATATTTGATTTATTTATGACATGAATATTCAGTGATTCTAATGCTTGTTCAGCACTGTGAAATATTTTTTCTGCATTTCCGATAGAGGAACCGAGTCCGATGAAAATCATTTTGTGGAAAAATATTTATCAAGTTCCCATTTCTGAGGATTAAATATGATGTATTCGTGGATTTTTTCAAGTTCTTCATCGTTGCGGACGATATGGTCGTAAAAGGATTTGTGCCAAGAAAAATAATCGTGATTGTTTTGTCGACACCATTTTGTAACCCCAATTTTAAAGCCACGGATTATGGATGATAACGAACGAGATTTTGCACCATGCCATCCTGGTGGTAGGGAACGAAAATTTTCGTTCCTTACAGATGAGTTGTTATTTTCTTTGATATAAATTAATCCGTGTACGTGATTTGGCATAATCACAAACGTTCCCAACACCGTATCAGGAAAATATTTTGGAATTTCTTTCCAACATTTTTTTGCAATTTCCCCAACATCATTCAACATCATTTTTCCATTTTGTATTTTTCCAAAAAAGTTCTTTCGATCCTTTGTGCAAATCGTTATAAAATAAATACCTTCCTCAGAATAATCGAAATCTTTTAACCGCAGGGAAGATAATCTTCGCTTTTGCTTCATTTTTGAAAAAAGAGAACGAGCCCGATACCGATTGCAGCGAGGACAATACCGACTATTTGCAGCCAGTGGAGATGTTCTTTGAAAAAGAAAAGGGCAACGAGTGTTGCGAGAATAACAGAGAGTTCAATAATGACGGCAATGGGACCAACTTTTCCTCCGGCATTGAGAGAAAGAAGAAGTCCTACGGTGGCAATCCATGTTAATGCTAAAAGGATTCCAAGTGGTATAGCTGAAGGATCGAACCATGTTTTATGAAATATCTTTGATCCGACAAGTCCAATGACAATTCCAGCGATTCCTGAAATTACGAGTGGAGAAAAGGAGTTTTGAGACGGGAAAAATTTAGGTGCCAAATACCACAATGAGGATCCGAACATGGCAACAACGGCCCAAAATATCCACATCTTTTATTCAAAAAAAGTATCGACCAATTTTTCCGCGAGTCCGGTGTAAGTTTCTGGCGTTAATTTTTTCAAACGTTTCTTTTCTTTGTCCGGTAATTTTGTTTGATCAATGAATTTTCGCACTTCAACGAGTGAGAGTTTCTTTCCTCGAGAAAACTTCTTCAACTCATCGTATGCATCTGCGTTGCCATGAGCGCGGAGAACCGTTTGCACGGCTTCGGTCAGCACTTCAGGAGAAGCATCTAGATCAGCTTTTAAAACACCTTCTTTTAATTCCAACTTACCGAGTCCTTTGTGTAACGACTTTAATCCCAAGAGGAAATGTCCAAAAACGAGTCCAAAATTTCTCTGCAGTGTCGAGTCAGTAAGGTCTCTCTGCCATCGGGAAATTGGAAGTTCATCGGCTAATGTTCTCGCTATTCCTCGAGACATCTTGAAGTTTCCTTCAGCGTTTTCAAAATCAATCGGATTTACTTTGTGTGGCATCGTGGATGATCCGACCTCTCCCTTCACAACCTTTTGTCCGAAGTATCCAAGGGATACGTATCCCCAAATATCTCGACAGAGATCGATGAGAATACTTTCGGTCAACGTGAGTTCATTGAGTAACGCCACCTGTCCATCGTGTGATTCAATCTGTGTGGTGAGGGGATTCCAAGAACACCCGAGTTTTTCTTCCACGAATTCTTGAGAGAACTTAATCCAATCTATTTTCGGGAACGCCGCCACGTGAGCGGCGTAGGTTCCAGTGGCTCCGTTGAATTTCGCAAAGACTGGCATCTGTGCCAATGTTTGGAAACTCTGTGTGAGTCCAAAGAGAAATACACTCATTTCTTTTCCCATGGTTGATGGAGTTGCCGTTTGTCCGTGTGTTCGGCAGAGCATTGGAGTTCCTTTCCATGCACGCGCTTTGCCATACAAATCATCAAGGATTACCCCCAACATATCGAGCACGACAGTAAGCCCATCCTGCATCATGAGAGCGTAAGCGGTATTATTGATATCTTCTGATGTGCACGCGAAATGCAACCACGGCCAGTGCTTTTTATCGGTATGTTTTCGCAAAAACATTTCCACGGCTTTTACATCGTGGTTTGTTTTTTTCTCAATATCTTTAATGACTTTAAATTCTTTTGGTCCAAAATTTTCTCCCAATTTTCGCAACTTTGCGGGTACTTTCGGGGCGATTCCTTTTTCTGCCAAAAAGTAGAGCCACTCAATCTCAACTTTTGTTCTGGCGTGAGCCAATCCGAATTCTGAAAAAATCGGTTCGAGTTCTTTTACCTTTTCACTGTACCGGTCATCGAGGGGAGAGAGTGCCATGTGGGATGAATAATGAGAGCACTTTTAATATACGAAAAAAAAGGGAATATTCAATTCCTTTTCCCTCATCCTCCAGCTTGACTGGGGGATCTAGAGAATAAGGAATTTCTTAATGACTGGGTTCCCGCCTTCGCGGGAATGAGGAATATCTTTTATCGAGTAATTTTTACCGCTAATCGTTCTAACGTAAATCGTGTATTTTGATTTTGAGAAATGGCTTGATACGTCTCAAATAAAATAGGAAGAAATTTTCGGTATTTATCAAAAAATCGAGCGTGCAAAATGCAGGTTTCTAGAAATTCAAAAAATACAGAACGATCGATTTTTTTATTTTTATTATCTTTGGATTCTTTATCCAAAGCCTCGATAGTTTGAAACTTTCCAATAAGATTCTTGCTATCAAAAAAAGACTGAATCTCTTCTGATATTTCAAAATCACTTTCTTCTCTCGGGAGTCGAATCACGGTCATACGAGAGATAATTGTATCGAGAAGTTGATGATGATTTCTTGTAGTAAAGAGAAAAATAGCATTCGCAGGAGGCTCTTCAATGAGTTTCAAAAGAGCATGTGGAGCAACATTCGAGAGTCTTTCGAAATTTTCCAATATAACGATGCGATATTTTCCTTCATTTGGTTTTTGATGCGCCCAACGAATTATTCCCAGTACATTTTCATATTCCCCTTGATCATCTTTTTTGGCGCGATCTGACCAATTTATTTTGAAACTTTTTCCTTTGTCCCGAAAAACAATTGTGTCGAGATGAATTCCTTTCTCGATTTTTTCTCGAGAAACTTCTTGTAACTGGCTGGCGGTTTCAAGCGCAATTTCCATTGCTTCTGCTCCCCCAGAAAGAAGCACCCGTTGAGGGAATACTTCCGACGCAATCCATTTATCTATTTGTTGAGGAATCATAGCAATGAGGAGTGTATCTTTTTTTGCAATGGGGGAAAGTTGAAAAGTTAAAGAGATAAAGAGTTAAAAAGAAACATACTCTTCAACTTTTAGACTCTTAGGCTTTTTGACTGTGAATCTCTGATTCACGAAAATGCTCCCTGTGGAGTAAGTGCTGCCCACGCTACTACCAAACCAATGATAGTAGCGAGAGCAACGACAATTTTTAAAAATAACGATTTCATTTCTTTTTTTTCTTTGTAATTTTTTTCTTTTTATTAATCACTTTTATCTTAATCACCCAAAGAATAATAAAGAGAGGAACCCAGATTGGGATGTAAGCAACGATCATAATAAGTTTATTTGCGAGTCCGTGAGAACTTTGGATGAGATCATTAATCGCCATTCTCCAAGATTTTTTAACGGTCCAGTGTGGATCAGCAATATCTCCAATTTGTGCTTCTGGAAGAAGAGAAAGATTGAGTGTTGAGTAACTTACGTTTACATCTCGTCGAGACTGCATTCGTTCAAGATTTTCGATTTGCAATTGTACATTGGAAAGTTCTCGATCAACCTTGAGAACGTCTCCGAGGTCATCGGTTTCTTTTTCCATCAATTCTCGAAGTCGAGTTCTTCGAGCTTTTAAATTCTCCAATTGATTCTCTGTATCTGAGTACTGAGCAGTGATGTCATTTGAAGAAATGTTTTCTGATTTCTTAATTCCTAAGAAAGTGAGCTTTTCCATCGCTTCTTCCAACTTGTTAGAAGGAACACGGACGGTAAAGTTGTAAGATAAAACTCCTGGACGAACTTCCCAAGAATTCATGTTGGTGATTTCACCATCCAACGTTTTAATCTGAGCTTCAGCTTCTTCGCGAGCTTCTTCAGTATCAGCAACTTCAACGGATAAACTTCCGTTTTTAATAATTTTTCGATCTTTAGCGTTTGGAATATATCCATCCATCATTGGCATTATCCCACCGCCGCCCATTCCTCGAGCAGACATCATTTTTGAAGAGTATTCCATTTCCATGCTGTCTTCCATAATAGGTCCACCATAGGAAGCAAAATGGTTTATATTGTTGTTCCCGAAAATCCACCACCCAGCGAGGATAACCACGATGATAATGAGGAAATGCTTAAGAACAAAATCGTTGAGAGACGACCATGAGATTTTCATTTTTTAGGGGTTAAAAATCGTATAAAAGGTACGCTAATGGGCGATTTCGTCAAGGGTTTTTCAATGAGTAATTTTGAATTACGAATGAGGAATTAGTCTTCAATCTTCAATTACATCTTCTTTATACCTGTCATCCTGAGCCCCCGATCTCGCCGAGGACAGGCTCCGCCGAAGGATCCCTTAGCCTGTAAGTATGTTAATAAAAATACTTCATACAGGATTCATATTCTTTATCATTCATTGACACGAATAGGAGTGTTGGAAGGGATTCCTCTGTTTCGCTACGCTCCAATCGGAATGACAAAGGAGAGTTAATTGAGAATCTCCTGATTAGCATCAGTTTTTGATTTCTCATCAAGTGCCACAAATCGCCCCCATGATTTTTTCAAGGCTTCAATACTTTCTCGTCCTTCTCGCCCAAGTCCTCCCATGGTGGTAAAGATGGCTTGTTGATCAGCTGGAAAATTTTTCACAAAACTTAAAAACAGTTCCAACGACATGGGATCGTTTACCGTGACGGCGAATTTGCAAATACGAGGAGAGAAAAAATACATTTGCACCACAATGTCATCGAGGTTGTTCGGCATCTTGTCAAAGTTGTGATAGCTCAGGAGAAGTTTATCACTTGGAATTTGTCGAATAAGGTTTTCTTCCACACGTGAAATATCGAGATCAACTAAGTCACCGCCTGCTTTCAAAAATTTCTGCAAAATCTCGATCTTCTCTTCGCTGCTGCCCAAAAAATTCCCGCGTTCTTCTGGTGTTTTGCAACAGCCGATCAATTTGTGAGATTCAATCTTCGGAATATCTCCTTCAAATTGGTCCAACCACACCTCAATCCAGTTTGCACGATTGCCAATTTTTTCCGCCATTTCGAGGAGTTCATCAGCATTATGAGGGCGGAGGGGGACGATGGTTTTCATTTCTTTTGCATCAAAGCACATTTTTTATCACAATGCGAGCAAATGTCCCACCTCCAGATTATCTATGGAAAAACGGGAGGAATAGTTGAAAAGTTAAAAAAACATGGAAAGAACGAGAATTAAAATCGTAGGACAAAGTGGATCAGGACTCCTGACCGCAGGAGATCTTGTTGCGAAAGGACTGCAAAAGTTAGGATTTCAGCTCTGTGCAGATCGAGAATACCCTTCGCTTATCAAAGGAGGACACTCGTGCTACACGATTAATTTTTCAGAAAATCCAGTTCATTCACTTTCTCGTGAAGCCGATATTCTTGTGGCTATCGATAAACCGAGTTTAATTGCGTATTTTGATACGTTGAAAAAAGAAGGAATCTTCCTCCACGGATATGAAAAAATGCCGAACATTCCTGATATTTCTCAGAAAATTGAAGAACGAAATATTAAAATAGTGAATCTCCCGTCTCGCCAAATCGCCCTTGAAAACGGTGGAACGATGCAGATGGCAAATATCATTCTTACCGGAATGACGTGGAAGGTGCTCGGACTTGATTACAAAATTATTGAGCAATTGGTTCGAGAAAAATTTTCAAAGAAAAAAGCACTTTTAGATATTGCACTCAAATGCTTGAAGGCATCTTATGATGGGGCTGAAACCAAACAGAATATTGAACTGCCAATAAAAAAAGAAGAAACAATTCTTCTCGACGGAAACCACGCGGTGGCGCTCGGAGCGATCCACGGGGGGATGCGATTTTATGTGACATATCCAATGTCGCCTTCCAGTTCCATTCTCACGCATGTGGCGAATATGAGTGATGAGACAGGAATTGTCGTGAAACAAGCTGAAGATGAAATCACCGCCGTACAGATGTCGCTGGGAGCGATGTTCGCGGGAACGCGTGCAATGACAGCAACCTCAGGAGGAGGATATGATCTCATGACAGAATCAGTCAGTTTGGCAGGAATCATTGAAAACCCTCTCGTCATTGTCCTTGCTCAACGACCGGGTCCGGGAACAGGATTGCCGACATGGACAGCACAAGGAGATTTGAATCTCGCGATTCATTCTTCGCATGGAGAATTTCCACGCGTGGTGATTGCGTGCAGTGATCCGACAGATTGTTTTGATAATGTTCAACACGCTTTTAACTTTGCTGAAAAATACCAAGTACCGGTGATTCTTCTCACCGAAAAAGTTGTCTGTGAATCGAAGATGACGGTTTCTCCATTCGCCCAAAACAAGATTGCTATCGAACGAGGGCTGGCTCCCAATCTTGCAAACCTCAAACCAGAAGACCGGTACCGCATTACCCAATCAGGATTGTCGACTCGCTGGTTGCCAGGAAGTTGTGAAACGACTTTCTTTGCCAATGGTGATGAACATGACGGGGAAGGGGTATTGGATGAAAGCGAAAAAGCGGGCGAGATGTACGCGAAACGAATGCGAAAACTAGACCTCATTCAAAAAAATCTTCCCAAACCAAAAGTGTATGGAAAAGAAAAAGACGCGGATATTTCTTTCATCGGCTGGGGAAGTACAAAGACAGTGATGAAGGATATTATTGCGCAGTACGAGAAGAAGGGAGTATCGGTGAATTTCTTGCATTTTGGGGTGGTCTGGCCATTGGAAGAAGAAACATTGAACAAATTTTGTGTTCAACAAAAGAATCTCCATCTCATTGAAGGAAATTATGAAGGACAATTTGGAAAAAAAGTAGAAGCGTGTGGACACACATTTACTGGGAAATTACTGAAGTGGAATGGGAGACCATTTTTTATAGAGGATGTAGAGAAATACATCAATGAGCAATTAAAAGTTAAGAATTAAAAATGAAAACACTCTTTTCTTCATCCTCTCTCGACCCCCCTCATTCCCGTGCAGACGGGAACCCAGTCAATAAAAAATTCCGTTGAAAAATCGTAAATTGAAAATATGAACATGGATAAAAAAACACTCAACCAACCCGCTTGTGGTGCAAAAGAACTCAGTGCTTACAACACTGATCAAATGATGACGTGGTGCGGAGGATGTGGAAATTATTTCATTCAAAATGCTCTCAAGCGTGCACTCGTTCTCGAAAATATTGCACCAAAAGATACGCTGATGTGTTTTGATGTGGGATGCAATGGAAATGGTTCGGATAAGATTGGAACATACACGATTCACGGTTTGCATGGACGAGTTTTACCTCTCGCTGTGGGAGCGAAAATTGCGAATAAAAACCTACACGTAATCGCGGAAGCGGGAGATGGAGCGACTTTGAGCGAAGGGGTGAATCATCTTATTCATGCGGTGAGGAGTGATTATCCAATTCTCTTTCTCCACCACGATAACCAGAATTATGCTCTTACAACTGGACAAGCATCCGCTACCACACCGCAGAACTGCAAAATGAATGGAACTCCAGAAGGGGTGAAAATTGATGTGGTCGATCCGCTCGACTTGGTCTTTAGCGCGAAACCATCGTTTGTTGCTCAAACAACTTCTATCGATATCGATCACATGACTGAAACTATTCGTGCAGGATTGAATCACAAAGGATTTGCCTTCATTCAAATTCTTCAGACCTGCCCAACGTATAACAAAATAATGACCGATGAGTGGTTGCTTAAAAATACTCAGCGAGTTGAAGAATTGGAAAAATATGATGTGCACAATCTCACCGAAGCGCGCGCATTCATTGAAAAAAGTGAAAAACTTCCACTTGGTGTTTTATATCGAAACCCGCGAAAAGAAAACTTTATAAAAACTTTATCTCATCGGGAATGCATTAATACAGCACTTATTGATGAGGTAATGGCAGTTGATATCACTCCGCAATTATCAGTTTTGAAAAGCTGAACGATTGACATTTTTATCCAAAGGGGAACAATGAGCCGTGATGAATTACGGGCAAGTTATCCGTGATGCGTGGAATCTCACCACCACAACAAAAAAACTCACCTGGTTTGCGTTTATACCGAGCTTTGTGGCGGTTATTGTCTTCGTAGTAGAAGTTGCTTGGCAATACTCTTTGTTTTCAGAAGAATTTGGGTGGGTAGAGCATGGAGCAACGTTTCAAAGAATAGGGGGTGTCTGGCATGTGTTAGCGGACAAAGGACTTATTGGGTGGGGAATATTTTTTACATTCTTTGTAATTTTGGTTGCTTTTGTTTTTCCGGCTTGGGTGCAATCGACCTTAATTCTTTCGATGCGTCAGAAATTTGCCTATCCCGAAAAGAAGCTCTCGTTGCGTCAAAAATTCATTGAAGGATTTAGTTATTTTTTCCGACTTTTTGAATACCATGCGGTGCTCGTTCCGTTTCAATTTATGACGATTGTTTTTTACGGAATTACTTTTTATCGGTATTACCACGGAGATCTTTTTAGCAGTATTTTTCTTCCGGCATTAATCGTTTACTCGATTATTTCAATGTTTATTAATCTTTTCTTTGCGTATACACCGTTTTACATGGTGTGTGAAAATCACTCTTTTGGAAACAGTATAAAGAAAAGTATTGGATTGGTATTTCTCAATTTTGGAAAAACACTCGGATTGATTCTTCTTATGTTCTTTGTGAATATTCGGGTTGTTATTAATGTGATAGTGGTTGTTGGAGTGCCGATTGGTGTTTTGGCAGCGGCTTCGTACTTTGCGTCTTCGGCCTGGTTTGGGGTGGCGGTAGCATTGGCTGTTATTTTGGGAATAGGACTCTTGGCCCTCGCCGCGTATTTGACAGCGGTTCTTGAAGTGTTTTCAATTGGATTTTGGGAACGAGGGTTTACGACTCTTCGTGCAGAACAAGATGAACTTCGCATGCCTCCAGTAGAGGAAATTCCCACTGTAACACCTGCACCAGTAATGCCAGAAGATGATATTTTCACTGGCCCTATTGGATAATGAAACGGAAGAAAATGGTGATATGGGGCACTGGAATGGGACTCCTTTTTTGTCTTTTTTTCATGAGAGAGTTTTGGGTAGCAAATAATTCCCTTCGTGTTTTTGGAGAAGAAAATTTTACTATTGTCCAAACGCCTTCGGGGGACACTCTTTTTTGGGGAGAAGAAAACGCACAAAAGAATGTTTTATTACGTGCTATTCAATCTCATCTATTTCCCAAAGAACCCTTTGTCATCCAGAACCAAGAGATAGGAACAACGGCTGAGGGGGATGATTGGACGCTTGTCAGAATATCAGAACACATCGCTCGTGGAACCTTCGTAGATTCCACAGTCTGGTTTTATGGTTCTCCAATTGAGGAAGAACTCACGGTATTAAAATCAACGCCAATTCTATTAGAAAGTGACTTTTGGATATTAGAAAAGAATAATTATCCTGACTTTCTCCCTCTTCCCACACAAGCCATTCTCACGATCAACGAAAGAAAACCCTCACAGAAATTGGAAAGTTTTGCACGAGAAAAAAACATCCCTTTGGTTTCTGTGAAGGAGACGGGAGGGTTTATTCTTGGATTGCAAGATCAGGAGTGGGAGTTTCAGAGTCGATGAGGCCAAGAATCCTCATTTTTATTGCCACAACATTTTCTCGATGTTTCACAGGATAATACTCCATTGTTCGTTCTCCGATTTCATGAAAATTTTTCAACATTTCTCGAACTCTTTCAACACTCTCTTCTGAGATAAGTATCGAAGGATTGAGTTTTTTAAGAAGATCTTTTATGGGAGAAGATGATCCAATTTCATCGGCGATATCCGAAAGAGTTAGATTATTCATTTGAAGAAGTTACTTTTGCTATATATGTTTGACGATGAGCAATCTCAGTGAGAACTTCAGAATCTTTTCCTTCAAAAGGACATGATTGAGTTTCGTAGACTTCCGGCGTTAAAGGCTCTCTTTTGGATACTCTCTGAGGATTATTATCCCCCCAGCTTCTATCAAATTGTTTATTCATAATATCTTTTTAGGAAATAAAAAGTAACTTACGATTCAGCGTGTAAATAGCACTATAAAATAAACGTGTCAAGCTTTCCTTTATTTATTTTTTGAGTAGATTCTTTTCGTATTCATGAAAAAGAAAGAATTTGCCGTTCGACAACAAGTAAAGAACCCACAAAAAGTGGAGCAATTTTTCAAGGAACTTTGCAAAGACGTGCCGCGAAATGTCGCGGAATTGGAAAAGAAAAAACGAAATTTTTGTGCACGAGAAAAAGGAACGCCGATTCTCAATCGTGATCTTATTGCAGTCATGCAGAAAGGACCCTCTCCTGACCTCTCCCTAGGGGAGAGGAATAATTGGAAAACATTAGAAAAAATTCTTCAAAAGCGAGCGGTCAGAACTATTTCCGGAGTAACACCGATTGGGATTCTCACGAAACCTTATCCGTGTCCAGGGAAATGTGTGTACTGCCCGACAGATGTTCGTATGCCAAAGAGTTATCTGGCTTCTCAGCCCGCGGCGGCTCGGGCTTTGCGAAACAAGTTTCACCCGTACGATCAAGTGACAAACAGAATCGCTGCGGTGAAAGATTCAGGGCATCCGGTTTCAAAATTAGAAGTTATTGTCATGGGAGGGACGTGGAGTTTTTTGCCTCACCGGTATCAATCGTGGTATGTGAAAAACATCTTTGATGCCGCGAATGGAACTTCTTCCGCATCTCTGACGGAAGCACAGCACCTAAATGAATCAGCAGAACATCGGGTGATAGGACTTACGCTTGAAACAAGACCGGACTTCATTACCGAAAAAGAACTCATTCGCATGCGAAAGATGGGATGCACGCGTATTGAGATTGGTGTGCAAACATTAGACGATGAAGTTTCTAAGTTAACCAAACGCGGACATGGACGGAAGCACGTAGTTCGAGCAACGAAACTGATGAAGGACTTTGGATTCAAGATTTGTTATCATTTGATGCCAGGGCTTCCCGGATCAACGCCCGCGAAGGATTTGAAAATGATGCGAGAGGTTTTTGAAAATCCAGACTTCTGTCCGGACTTTGTAAAAATATACCCGTGCCAAGTGCTTGATAATTCAGAACTTAAAAGCTGGTGGGAACAAGGAAAATTTACCCCATTAAGGGATAAAGAATTGGTAAAGTTATTGCTTAAGTTTAAACAGTTCGTGCCGCAGTGGACGCGAATTATGCGGCTTTTGCGCGACATTCCTGTAGACGATGTTTTGGACGGTGCGCGATTTTCGAATTTGCGACAAATTTTGAAGTCTCAACCCAAGAAAGTAAAAGAGATCACGGGCGAGGATTTCACTGGAGACTGGCCATGTAAATGTATTCGGTGTCGGGAGGTGGGGTTTGCAGATCCTTCTTCGCTTGAGAAACCCCTCAAACTCGTACGTCGAGATTACGAAGCCAGTGGAGGGACTGAAACATTCCTCAGTTACGAATCAGAAGACGAGAAAGTCATCTTCGCACTGCTTCGTTTGCGGAAACCAAGCGGACAGAAGTTTTCAAAAATTGGTTCAGTACTTCACAACTCTGCTCTTATTCGAGAAGTGCATTCTTACGGGTCAGAGATTTCAGTAGGGGACGGCATGGGAGTCGGACAACACAGAGGACTGGGACGGAAACTTGTTGCCGAGGCTGAGCGTATTGCTCAGGATGAGTGGCATCTTGGTCGAATGACCATCATCGCCGGAGTCGGAACACGGGGATATTATGAGAAGTTTGGATACGCGTTGCGATCGACGTATATGACGAAGAAACTAGAACGGTAAGGAGTTTGTGTAGCGGATTCTCAGTTGACACGTTTAACGGGAGGATAAACACTATCATCATATGAAACAAAACAAACGGAAACTCCTCCTTACGCAAACGCTTTCCTCATTCGGGAATGCGGTGGTGGGGATTTTTTTCCCATTTTTAGTAGGAAGGGCTTTTGGACTCGATTTTGCAGGGATCCTTCTCTGGATGGTCGCTATTAATTTTTGTCTTATTTTTGCGATGTATCCGATTAATTTTTACCTAGGAAAGAGGCTCACGTCGGAAAGAATGATTCAATTGGGGCTTTTCTTGCAAGCTATATTTTTGGTAATTATCGGGCTCGCTCCGCAACATATATTTTGGTTTTTACTCGCTGGAGTGGTGTATGTTTTTCATCTGTGTACCTTTTGGCCAAGTTGGCACGTAGCACTTCTTCATTCGTCTCGCGATGGAACCCGAGGGGATTTTGTGGGGAATTTACATCTTCTTATTGTCGGAGCAAACCTTGTGGCGCCATTGATTTCGGGGTTTCTCTTGGATATGGGAAAGGATTGGGCGGTCGCACTGTTATCAGTGTTTTTCTTTTTACTAGCGATGGTCTCCTTACAAAACATTCATCTGCCCAAACAAAAAATGATGCCGTTTGGAAAAGCTTGGAAATTCTTTCTCAAAGAAATTTGGAAAAAGAGTTATCGATTAGGACTTCTTATTGACGGTATTCAGGGAGAAGTGTTGTGGATTATTTGGCCACTCTTTTTGGGAGTAGTTTTGGGAAAGTTTTCCCTTATGGGGATGGTGGTCGCTATTTCAGCAGTTGGAGAAATGATATCGGCAAAGGTGTTCGGGAAACTCACGGATAAACATTCTGCGAAAAAAGTCTTGAAAATAGGAATGATTGCTCGGTTCTTTGATATTGGACTCAGGGCACTACTCATAAAATTCCCAACGGTTCTTTGGGCGGGAATTGTATCGGTGAATGCAGGGCTTTTGGGTCCTATATTTAATATTTCTTTCTATAATCGACTTTGCGAAATTGCAGAAAAAACAGAACCAAAAGTGCTCGAATTTGTTCTTGCGCGAGAATGGCTTATAAATACGGTTCGCGTTATTTGGCTTACGCTTGCTGCACTCGCAGTGCTTCAATGGGGAGAAATGGCACTAGGATGGATTATTGCGGTGACGGCATTATTGAGTTTTGGATATAGGCGGTTCTGAAAAAATCCCCCTATCTCCTAAGTATACCACATATCCGGAATAAAAGCAAGTGTTTTTCGAGTCTATGACACGAGATAGTCTATTTTGAGTATATAAAAAAATCCCCCAAGTCATAAGACTTAGGGGATTCTTAACACAGTGTCAGTTTTTTAGAGTAACGCTTCCATCACACAAGGCGTGAAAACATTAACAACTAGCAAACCGTAAGACAAACATAAAATTGTTTACAGAAACATTTATTGTACGGCGTCGCTTCATCGCTGTACAATCATCTTCTTTGCTTTGCGAGTTACCACTTTCCCTTTTACTGTGGTTGTAAGACAGTAAAGAAAAGTGCCAGACTCATAGGATGTATAAGTAATTGAATGAGAGCCCGCTTCAAGTTTACTCACTAAAAGAGTTTCCTTTTTGCGTCCTGACATATCAAAAACTTCCAGAAGAACATCACTTCGTTCTTCAAGTTCAAAAGTAATTTTTGTTGGATTACCAGAAAATACTGGATTGGGTGAGTTCTGAAGTAAATTTTGTTCCAGAGGAATCAGCTTGATGCTGGATTCATCTGTTGTGGATTTGAAAACGTTACCGTTCTCATATTCCACAATAAAATCTACAAACTCATTATGATCTATGTCCCATTCGTCAATATAGGTCTCTACAACCCAAAGCTCCTCATGATTCAAGAAAGGAGTAAGACTCCGGCCTATCATCGTTACGGATTTTGGTTTTGGACCTCTAAATTCTAAAAGTACACGATCACCTTCCGTAGCTTGGTACACATTTCCGCCTTGTGGACTGGGAATGAACCGATGTTCACCCATCAATCTCACAAATTTTGGAAAATTGTCATATCCCTTAACGAATACATCACTCGTAAAAGTATAAGTAACATTAATGCCATCTTTCCATACGGAGAGATAGACTTGAATATAACCAGTAGCCATGCTGTCAGGTACTGAGAAGTTTCCATTAAAGGTCGTTCCACCACCCCAAGAAAGAGTAGTTTTATTACCATTAATTCGTACATCATCTATCGAATCTGGAAGCATATTGAATTCATATTCATGCTCCACGTTTTCATTCGGATAGGCGATTTTTGGATCTACAAACCACGTCCACATATCCCGATCAATCAATTTGATAGTATCGGGAATGACTTCCAGAATTATAAATTCCGGTACGTGTAATGTCCCCATATTTCCGGCAGTATCTGTCACAAATAATGATAAATCATTGTAAATACCATTGGCCAAAGGATCTAACGCAAGAGCGTTTGAATCAGCGGTCGTGGTATTTGTTTGCGAAGAGTAGCCAGATGAAAGAGATAGATCACCGCTCTCTGTCGAGGTATATTCAATCGTAGCGATGTTTCCATCGACGGTTGTTTTTACCCAAGAAAGACAGGGTGGAATAGTATCCGTTACAATCACGGATTCTATCTCAAACGGAGGCACATCTAATGTCCCAATATTTCCGGCAGTATCTGTCACAAATAATGATAAATCATCGTGAATCCCAACAGACTCAGGATCCAAAACAAGGATGTTTGGTCCCATTTCTGTGGTGTCAGTTTGTGAAGAGTAACCGGTTGAAAGAGCTAAATCACCACCCTCTGAAGAGGAATACACAATCATAGCAATGTTTCCATTGATGACTGTATTATGCCAAATCAAATGAGGCGGAATTGTGTCCACTGCTGCCGTATCAAGTACGGTAATGTAACCCAATTCGAGTTTCGTATTACTTCCTGCAACATTCCAAACCGTCAAAGAGGTAGGGAATTTTCCAGGTGTATTATACTGAATACTCGGATCTTTTAGGATTGACGTCAACGGAGTTCCGCCACCAAAAATCCAAAGCCAACTTGTGGGATCATTTAGTGAGAGATCAGTGTAATCCACCACATCTCCTACATAAATAATCGTGTCGTTCGCTGTGAAATTTGCAATCGGCGGAGCGATACTTGGCTGAACGTGAATGTAATCATACTTCACGGTGTCAGCTGTATTCCCTTGATTATCATAGATAAACAAGGAAACGTCATAATCGCCACTCTCGTTGTAAACAATCTCAGGATTAAAATCAGTAGACATGTCAGGTGTCCCTCCTGGGAAATACCAGGTTTGACCGGTTGGATTGCCTTCGGATGTGTTATGAAATTGAGTCGCATCTCCTTCAAACAAAGTTGTTGGAGTTGCGTAGAAATTCGCAATAAGCTTATTGCCAGTATCTGCTACATGAATGTAGTTATACTTAATTTCAAAATCACTTCCGTCATCATTCCAGACGGTTAACTTTACCATGTAATCACCGGGAGCATCGTAGCGAATATTCTGAGGATTCTGAACAGAAGATGTCGATGGATAACCACCGGCAAATTCCCAAGACCACGTATGTGGGTCTTCAGAAGAATCATCGAAAAAATCGGTACGTTCTCCCACATCGATACTGGTTTCATTTGCATAAAAATCAGCATCTGGAAGATCGCCTTCCAGTTCTGCAATGATTTCATTGGTCACCATTTTCCAGGCAACGAATGTTACATTCCCAGAGAAACCTTTGGTAGTGATTACTGCCTTGACAGTAGAGCCTGTGTCATACAGGCTTGCGCCGACAATAGTCGGATGAACACCTGTAAGATATCCACCATGAATGGTAGAATTCACTACAAGTAAACTGTCAAAAGCTATATCGAGTTCATTTTCATAAATGTCCGTGAACACGACGTTGAGATCACTGGGCTGGTTATACACCAAGTTCGTAGCAGAAAAATTTGCCACTTGTCCTGACCAATCCATATCTAACCGTAGAACGGTCAAAGAATTAGAATGGAGTAAAGTAGTTGCATTCACAACCTGTCCGCCAACAACGATGTTGTCGGAATCTCCAACATTCGTAAGCGAAGTTGGGAGGTTGGAACTAGCGGTAACAGTCTTAACGAATGTTCCACTTTCATAAGCAACAGTCATGTTTCCGTGTCCCGGAAACAGTATTGTTGTCTGTCCGAAGCTGAACACACTCATCCAGAGTGCAATCAGTAATGTAATTGTTTTTTTCACGATTTCTTATTTTTTAGTTTTTAAATTTCTAATTATTTGTTGAAGCGCCAAAGAACTGGAAAGTCAGCGCTCAGCCGCTCCACCAAATAGTGTAAAAGACGAGATACCATGAAAATAAAGCGTGTTTGTCTGACTGTGTCAAAGAACAGTGTCTCGTGGGGTCACGAAGGACCTTTCGGTCGTCCAAGCCCCAAAAGAACAGTTCTCTTATACAGGAAAATATAATTTTGTCAATATCTCATGCTTTTCAAATATGTAAAATGTGATAAAAAAACTTGACAAAAAAATAGTTTCTACTAAAAACCAATTGAATTGCTGACCCGCATTTCCATGAAAAAACTTTTCCCCCTCGTTACCGGTCTTTGTTTTATAGCGCTATCACTTATCTTAAGTTCTTGGGCGACGGTTCTAGTTGGACTGTCTGTAGAGTCTGATGGACTCAATCCTCGATATGCAAAAGGAGGAGATAATCTTACGTTTGATCTCACATTGAGTGAAGCCGATACAATCGGTCCTGGATCAGTACTGGGATTTGTTATTGGAAATGATACGACGGTATATAACGCCAATTTAAATCAAACAACTATTCCGAGTACGACACATGTAGCAACATATAATGGCGTACCTTCTAATAAAGATGGAGTTATTAAAGTAACAGAATTAACACTCTTTAATCACACAGGGAATCCTATAATTCTTCCGTTACCACTCCCCATTACACCGGGACCAAATGTAACAGTTGATAATATTGTACCAGTGTTTTCATTAGTTTCTCCAACAACAACAAATGTGAATCCAAGCCTTGCAGTAACAGGAGACCAAGTATCGTTTCATTTGAATGTATCTCCAGCAGATTCTTCAAATGGAGGAACAATGGCTTTTTCAGTAGGAGGAGCTGCAGAAGAAAGTATAGACATTGCTCTTAATGGAGTTCAAACAAGTCACCCAACAGTGTCATTCACCGTACAAGCTTCACAAAGTGGAACGGTTTCCATTCCTGGTATTAGTTTTACAGATTTAGCAGGGAACGCTTTGGTAGGATTTAGTGCACCATTCAATATTCCTGGTTTTGAAATAAACCCAAATACAGCAAACCCACCGGTACTTACAGAAGTAGTACCCGTACCAGATCCAACAGGAACACTTTCTCCGCAATACACATTTCATTCGACTCAAGCGGGAACGATTAATTACGCTGGATCTTGTGGAATAGGAAATCCAACAACGGCAGTTGCCGGAAATAATACGATTACTTACGGGCCATTAGTAGATGGTCAAACTTATTCTAATTGTAAAATTTCTGTGACAAATCCAAATGGAGAACAAAGTAACACACTCTTTCTAGATTCATTTACAGTAACAAACGGAGGAGGTCCAGTGGCACCAGTAATTGTGGAAGTAACGCCCATTCCAAATCCATCAACGACAACAACACCAGTATATCAGTTTGCATCAACGCAAGCGGGATCAATTGTTTACGGAGGATCCTGTGGAACAGGAACACCACAAACAGCTGGAACAGGAGCAAATACGGTAATTTATTCCCTTACAAATGGAGTAACTTATTCTGGATGTACGATCCAAGTAACAAACGCAAATGGAAATAGTAATATTTTGACACTGGCTACTTTCACCGTAAATACGGGAGGCGGACCAGTAACACCAGTAATTGTGGAAGTAACGCCAATCCCAAATCCATCAACGACAACAACACCGGTATATCAGTTTGCTTCAACGCAAGCAGGATCGATTGTCTACGGAGGATCCTGTGGAACGGGAACACCACAAACAGCTGGAACAGGAACAAATACGGTAATTTATTCTCTTATAAATGGAGTAACTTATTCCGGATGTACGATCCAAGTAACGAACGCAAATGGAAATAGTAATATTTTGACACTGGCCACTTTCACCGTAAACACAGGAGGAAACGCACCAATTATTGCCGAGATAACACCAATTTCAAATCCATCAACAATAACGACTCCAAGTTATGTGTTTAGTTCAACACAAGCCGGAACAATTGTTTATGCTGGATCATGTGGAAGTGCTACACCAGCAACAGCTGTTGCCGGAAATAACACAGTCACTTATTCGCTTACAGACGGACAGTCCTATTCAGATTGTACAGTTCAAGTAATGAACGGGAATGGAAATAGTAACGTCCTTTCTCTTGGAGTGTTCACTGTAAACACAGGAGCAAATCCTCCAATTCTTGCAGAAGTAACTCCCATTCCAAATCCATCAACGATAACGACTCCAAGTTATGTCTTTAATTCGACACAACCGGGAACAATCGTATACGGAGGATCATGTGGAAATGGAGACATTGTGAATGCTATTACTGGAAACAATACAGTGACCTACACATTAAACAACGGACAAACTTATAACGATTGTACAATCCAAGTAGTAAACGCAAGCAACGAAGGAAGTAATATCCTTTCACTCGGAACATTCTTTGTAAATCAAGGAGGAACACTTCCGATCATTACTGAAGTAACCTCAATTCCAAACCCATCAACGACATTAACACCAAGTTACACATTTAACTCAACGCAAGCCGGAAATATTAATTACGGAGGAGCGTGTGGAATGGGAAATCCTGCCACAGCAGTAGCTGGAGATAATATCGCAACCTACTCCCTTATAAATGGAGTGACGTACAGTGATTGTAAAATTTCAGTAACAAATACTAATGGAATGAGTAATGTTCTCGTTCTTGGAACATTTACTGTGAATACGACACCAACACCACCAACACCACCGCCAGCAAATACAAGTGGTGGAGGTTCAGGATCGGGAAAAGCAGGAATGCGTTTCTCTGGACAACGACGAGATGACTACGCTCGTTCTGGAAAATTTTGGGACATGAGTAGAAGTCTCGCTGATATTGAACGAATCAACCAAGGATACCTTGGACGAGTAACCACATACATTAATCGAAACGGATTCCGTGTGTTTGCAGGATACCTTCCAGGACAACTCTCACTTGATTACTTGAATTCTCGAATTCCACGAACACACAAATTTGTGTACCGAGGAGAACGAAGTCAACGATCAGGAAATATACGACGAGAAGTAGAAAAACCATGGGAAACACACCCACAAACTTACTTCCGAAACCGATGGGCACATAACGCCAAAATGGGTATCGAAAAAGCAGTAGCATTTGATCCAAAAGAAGACGCTATGAAGATTGAAGGAGGACAAGATTGGCTTCGTCCACAATGGAGACGAGGAGGTGTTTGGGCGCGTGATCACGTGAGCGTGAACAGAAATTATCGTACAAACTACCAACCTCTTCCAATCCAATTACCACGGCTTTCTATCAGAACAGCACAAACACAACCAACAAGTCTTGGAGTGCGACGAGTCGCATTGCAATATACTGTAGCACGAGGAGTATCACGAATACGACCAGTGCGAATCGAAAGTGCTGCGAGTCCAGCATATGAAGTATTTGTTACAGATAATAAAAATCCATGGGCAGATGATAAATTCTTCAACCGACGAGAAACACTTGAAATGCATGCCGGACAAGGAACAGGAGAACGAACTATCAAGATCGAAATGTCACTTAATCCTCCATATGGAGCGGTTGTTGAGTCATCTCAAGAAGCTTGGGAACGAAGCTTCCTCAATCGAACAAATCAACTAAGACAAACTATTCATTTTAATGACACCTTTGCAAAACCGGATAGTTCAGTAAATAGGGTGCCGGTCCTTAATAACGGACAAGGCGTGCCACGAGTACAATATGATAATGATCTTGAACGATGGAGAGCGTACAAGCTTGAAAAAGCGAATCGAATAAACAAGTGGGAACGACGACCATATCGAACGTTGGAAGGTTAAAAAGTCAAAAAGTTAAAGAGTTTAAGAGTTGAAAAGAGAGGTCCCGCAGTGCGGGACCTCTTTTAGAAAATAACACAATCCTGTCATCCTGAGCCCCCGATTTCGTCGAGGACAGGCTCCGTCGAAGGATCCCTTAGCTTGTAGGTATATTAATAAATATTATTCATAGAGGATTCATATGTGTTGTCTATTTTTAAAATAAACAGGAGTGTCGGAAGGGATTCCTCCACTTCGGTCGGAATGACAAAGGGGTTTGTCTATTTTTAGAAAATGGGTCTTGCAATTCTTCTTTAAATATGGTAAGATATCTTGAATTTTTCATTAAAAAACATGAAAAACCTAAATATGTTCGGTCTCGGAGAAGTTAATAGCAGATTTCTTTATCAGCAAAAACCAAGCTATTCCCCCGGGGATGTTGCAGATGCTGATGGGAATGTATTACGAAAAAGCGATGAAGTGGCTATTGAAGATGGCAAAGGCCCTATTCGTGATAGTGAATGTGACAAGGAAGTAAAAACTCCATGGGATACGAATAGTCAGAATAAACTTTTGAATGCACTTGCCACTGAAATTAAAAAAGGAGGAGAGGTGGACATGATTATTGCGAAAGCAGGTAATACGATTGGACAAATTGCTTTTGGAATGGAGAAAGCCGGAAAAGCAACAGACATTAATTGGGGAACGAAAGTGCAATATCTCAATGCGGATTTAACTCCAGCAGGAGATCCTATGCCACTTTCTGAAGCGAATGCGCTTAAACCAGAATGGAAAGTTCGTTTGAGACAAGTAGATGGAAAGACTCAAGTGGAAGTGATTATGGATACGGGAACCACACAGAAACAACTTGATGCCTTGAAAAACAAAGTAACCAAGAATATTGAATGTGATAAAACTGGAAAAAAAGTAAAAAAGGAGGAGGTGAAAAAAGATATTAAGAAAGATAAAGAAATAAAAGAGGAAATTGAAGAAAAGGTAGAAGCAAAAATAGAAGAAGTAATTCCAGAAGGAATGGATCAAAATGAAAGAAAAAGAAAAGAACGACAACTTGTTGAAACCGTTGTTAACTCTGTACTTGATGCGAGAAAAAATGGCGCAGAAGGTGTTGGAGCCATAAAAGATGTTCACTGGAAGCTTTTGGATCAACGAGTAGGACAATATAGAAACAGAGAAGCGAATCCTTTGTTTGTTCAAGTTGAAGAAGGAATCAATGCTGTTGTAACAAATAGTACATTAGGAGGATCAAAATTACTCTTCGGAAAAACTATTAATGGAATCGATCGGAGAAATATTCCGGTTATTTCTAAAGAAAAACTTGAAGAATTTGGAGTTTCACAAGAAGAAGCCTACGACATCATGAATAACGATGTTATCGAATCAGAATATCGACAAATTTTTAGACAAATACAAGCCAAAAAACGACTTGAGAAGTTGGAAGCACAGGGAATGACAAAAGCAGCTGAGAAATTCAAAGAAAGGAATAAAGATTTATTGGAAATTGAACCAACACAAACAATAATGGAAGAGAAAACAAAAGAGAAAAAACAGGAAATGCCAGGTATTGTCGCTGACAAAGACACCACTCCCAATGACCTTATTGGAAAAAAAGATGTTTCGAAGGAAGACGAACCAATTAGCGTTAAAACAGAAAAAGAACTAGAACCAAAGTTGAACACAGCTGACGAAAACACCACTGCAAGTGATCTTATCGGGAAAAAAGATGAGGAATTAACGGTTTCAAAAAAGAATTTTGAACTTGCTGGACTTGGGGTTGTAGAAACCGATGAAGAGGTAAAGTTCCTCTATATAATGATTAAAAAAGTTTATAATGATTTTAAAAAGAAGAGTGATGTTGTTGCTCCATTTTTTGTAAAAGATGATCACAACCTCTATTTCAAAAAAGCAGAAGGAGAATTAGAAACTGTACAAAAATTTGAGGATTTGAAATTACAAGTCCCTTCTTGGTTTGAACAATACAAAAATCAAAAAGAAGGAATGAGCGCTATTGCTGATTATTTTAATAGTTATGTTCCATCAAAAGTGAATGATGCTTCTTGTTGGCAAAAAGAGGTGTCAACTGAATTTGAGAAAAAAAGCGAAATGAGTGAATCAGACGAAAAAAGAAAAAGAAATGATGAGCTCTTAGAAACTTCGGACAATGATATTTCAAGGGTTATGTATACAAGCAATCTTTTGGAAAAAGCAAAGAAAGATGGTCTCCCGGAAGAAAGAAAGGAAGTTCTTATTCGGGAAGCGATGCGTGCTGTTGCATGGGGGGACGATTATGAAAAATTTACAAAGAACACAGAGAAGACCGCAAGTGGACACGGGGTCGGGTTGGTTAGAATTACTTTGGACAAAGAGGATCCAACGAAAATATCAGCTGAATATGATGGGAAAAAATATCTTTTTTCACAAGACGAACTCTCTGGGGAATGGGCACCGAAGGAAAACGAATTTGATATGATGTAGAATAAAAATTTTCAATAATTTACAAAGATAAAACAGCCCTCGTGAAAACGGGGGTTTTTTGTAGGTATCTTTAAAAAAGGTTGACAAGAGCGTGCAAATAGTTTAAAAAATACATGAAGAATATTAATTCCCAAAAAATGTATTTCGATATCGATAAAAGTCCCCAGAATGTAGACATTCCTACTACACCAATAGAAGCGGTAGATCCGCACAGCGGGGTAGATAAAAACGTAGGAGAAACGTCAAATAATGTGGAAAATACTATTAGCTGGGAACAAGCTACATATTTCGCCTTTTACGGGGAAGCAAATTTTGTTCCAGGATTGGAACCAGATCTTGGAGTAGATTCTGTGAAAGTAAGCCATGAACTTATCGGCATGTATACAAAGGCACTGAACAAACAAGCAAAAGTAGAAACAGCAGAAGGATCCGAATCGATAAATAGAACAAGACTTCAAGCTTTACTTGAAGATCAAGGAGCTTACCTTATGGAAATTAAACAGTTTCTGGAAGGGGTTCTGGCTGATGAAGAGATAGAAGATGGCTTAGTGAGATATTGCAAAGGGCATTTGCAGGGAGTAGAGAGGGTTATAACAGAACAAAAGGAGAAGCAGAAATTCAACAGAATGGAAATTGCCAAGAGTACAGAAGTACATATCGCGGACAAAAAGATAGAAATGGAAGTTCCAACAATTGCCTTAAAAAACGCTCAAGAAAAAGCAGAGATTGCGGCAGAAAAGGCGACAGAATATTTTTCGGAATCTGTAAAAAATGATCCTCAAAAATTAAAAGCTGCTGTGGATGAAATCCAGGCACCATTTGCTCCAGAAATAAAGAAGAACAAAGAAATTATATTCAACGGAAAAGCTCTTCTCGAAGCTATGGAGAAATGTAATAATTCAGTGCTTGTGAGCATGAATCCAAGTTCACTTACAGTTGAAGATCTTGAAGGACCCTTTGGAGACGACTATCAAGAGGCTTTGGAAGCCGTTAATCAGGTGAGAGTTTTGGGCATTGAAGGCGATGTAAAAAACCTTTGTATATTCCTTTCTCTTGAAAAACGAGTAAACGTGATTCATGCCCTTGCGGAATACGAAACACTCTTAACGGATCTTGAAATAGAGGATGAATCAGACGAATTATCAAAAGTACGGAATTCCAGAAATGCGGCTTTTGAAGCAGGAGCTACAGAGCCAGAGGTTATTGCGGTTGAAGCAGGACTTGGAAAAAACTTTGGAGAATTGGATTCAGAAATTGGAGCGAGAGAAGTTCTCGAAGAAACCACACATGAAATCCTTTCAGCGTTGCCATCGCCTGATAGTGTTACGGATCAGAACTTCAGACAACACCTTCAAGATATTAATACCGTATATCAAAATATTGTGAACTATGGTCCAAAAGCAGAAGAACTTCTTTCTTCAGAAGAAATAGAGAAGGCTCGTGATCTCCATGTAAAAGTAGAAAAACTACAAGACTTTCGAGATTTGTATGCTTCTTTTCAATCAATTCTGAAAGACCTTACAAAGAATTGGTCAAACAGAAAGATGATAAAGGTAACCAAAAGAATGGATAGACCAAACTTCACAGAACTCTTTGCGGAGTATGAGATCTTTGTAGAACTATTAGCGAAAATGGGACAGAAATATTATGGAGACGTTTCTCTTGAATCTTTATGGCAGACGTTAGAAATTCCTGAGGAATTCCAAAAAGAACTTGAGGAAGCAAACTCAGACTACAAAAATATTATAGAGAAAGCAGAACGGGTGCTTGAAAAATACCAAGCATTTTTGCCTCATGTAGAAGCTATTGAAGCGACAGAAGAACTCTAATCAAAAAATGAGAAATTAATCAGAAACGAGTGCCTCTCTGCGGGGCACTCATTTTTGTAATTAAAGCCATTATGTTGCTTGCATGAAATCTGAGAGAAATTTTATATCACGCTCAACTCGTTCATCTGCAAAGAGATCTTGTGTTTTGTTTTTTCCAACTACTGTTTTTCCTACATGAAAAACAAGACCGTCACTTCCTACGGATTTTTTAGCATTTCCAATCTCTACATTTCGTTTTGCGAGTTGTAGGAGATATTTGAAATAGCGAAAGAGAATCTCGTATTTTTCTTCAATTGTCAGATGTGATTCATATATTTCCATAGGCATGCCACCGAGACCATTCAGTTCTATGATTTTTAAATCTCCAGACACGAGTGATTCAAGATCTTTTGCTCGAAAATCGAAACGCCCTTGATACAGTCCTTCATCATTTTGAATGAGTTGTGGTAAAAGTTCTCGTAATCTTTGGATTTGTAATTCAGTGAGTTCTTGTTTTTTGAATTTTGTTCCGTAGCTAATACTGGCCGTTTTGACCATTGTTTTTTCTTCTCCTTCTGGAATGATTTCATTTAATTCTTCTCTCGAATAACATTTTAAAATCTTCTCTTTTTTATCCGTTTCGAGCTCTATGGCGTCAACTTTATGAGCAATGAGTTCTCGAAAAGTAGTCTTTCCATCACCAATAATAGATGGAATTTGTTTTTCTATCACAGACCAAACTCGATATTCCCCAGTTTCAGGATCTTTTGTCCATGAAAGTGCAAATTCTCTATCATCATGAAATTTCTCGAGATGAAAATTCCGAGAAGCTCGTTCTTTTTTGAGCTTGAGTTGTTTTTTCTCAGGAAGAGTTTCATCAATTGGTTGAAGATATTCCTCAAGTTGTTCACGACTATACATGTATGTCACACCAGTGGCGCGTTCTCCGACATCTGGTTTGCAAATAATCGGGAAGGTAAGTGGCTGATTATCATTTTCTTTTCGGAATCGTTCTTCGAGTTCCTCCATTGTGGGAACTTCTTCGAAGAACACGTGATCTGGGCGAAACTCGGGATTGAGCCGTTGAACAATTTCTTGTTTAGACACACCTGTGAATCCAGAAAATCCATCGAGTCCTGGATTTATAGATATTGCATATTTAAATTGTGGATAAAATTTTGCAAATACTGGCCAAAACTGTGCGACCCAAGAGGTTTTTTCCCAACAACCATCATATTTAGTATTTACGAGTTCTATCACCGCTTCTACAAATGTTCCGATTTTTTCTTGATCTGCATTTTTGATAATTCGACGTCCTCGAACAAGTTTTTTCCAAGGAGTTTTTGAGTTTTGTTCGGGGTTAGGAAACTTTTTTGGTTTCTTTAGAGAAAATTCGCTTCCAATTATTTCTACCATTAGTACTATTTTGACAAGAATTACTAAAAAATCAAGTGAAAGACTATTTTGAAAAAAATGCGTTTCGGCGTACTATTAATAAAAATATCCATGAGAAAAGCGATTCAATTGGTTTCGGTGGTGGTTCTCTTCTTGGGAGCGGTTATTTTTGTTCCTTTCGAAAAGACCACAGAGATGCTTCAGGCGAACTTGTTTGAAACTCCATTGTCTTCACGAACAACAGTTAATATGAAGAGTTCAGCTCCAATAGTTCCGATAAAAGTTTCAACAGTTTCAACAGTTACAACACTCGAAACAAAAGGACTTTTTGAAAAAAGTATGGGAGAATTTTATCTTGTACATAATAAAAAAGGATCAGAGCGATACTTGGTTCCAGAAAACACTTGTGAAAACGGAGTTCGAATATTAGTTCAAGGATTATTAGAATCGAGCAATGCAACCGCAACTTTGCATGTGTATGGGCTTTCCCGAAGAACGAGTCGAGAAACTTATAATCAAGTGCTTACACTCACGCGAAAAAATCCGGTTAAAGTACTTCATCTGCCGAGAGATTTGGTCTATAACAACAATACACTTTTTCCTGAATATCAAATTACACCAAGCCGAAATGGTGATATGTTCACGTATGACGTGATGTGTTATTAGCAAGACTAAGAGTTGAAGAGAAAAAGAGTCTAAAAGTGTGAAAGTGATGAGGTTAAGAAGAAAAACTTCCCGCCAAAAAGACGTTTAAATGTTGGCGGGATCTCAAAAACACAACGGAAGATCTCAGAATAAATCGGGGAAGTGTTTAATTTGATTCCTCTTGCAAAAAGGTGAATTTTTCGCACACTGAAGCACGTGAAACGAATACTTACTTCTGGCGGAGCATTGCTCATGGGATCGGCGTTGGCGTCGAAATTTCTTGGGTTTCTGCGTGATCGATTCTTAGTCGATTTTTTTGGAGGGAGTGAGCAGATAGATTTTGTATTTGCCGCTTTTCGTATTCCTGATTTCTTTTTCTTCCTTCTTGTGGGAGGAACGGTGGCGACGTTATTCCTCCCTCGTGCAGCGGATTTAAAAGGGAAGGAACGGATGCAATTCTTCTCAAGTTTTTTCTGGGGTGTTGTTATTCTCTTCGGATTGCTCTGTGGACTGGGAGCCTTGTTCCCAGAATTCTTTGTAAGTATTTTTGTATCGGGGTTTGATATTGCTTCTCGTGCAGAAATAGCAGAACTCGCACAACTGCTCTTTGGGTCGGTCTTCTTGTTGGCAGTGTCAGCTGTGTTTTCCGCTTCAATGCAATTGAAAGAACGATTCTTGTCTGTTGCCATGGCGCCTATTTTCTATACAGGGGCAATTGCGACAGGGATATACTTTTTCGCAGAAAATTACGGACTCGTCTCAGTTGGGTTTGCGGCTATTGTAGGAGCATTACTTCACTTGCTCACGAACGCTGTCGCTTTTTTCTTTATCGGAAACAGAATTGGATTTTACTGGAAAAAACCCGTTAAAAGTTGGGAACGATTTAGTGGGGACTTCTCTGCTCGTCTTGCCACAAGTGCCGCCTTTCAGATCAGTCAATCAGCGGATGTGTGGATTGCCAGTTTCTTGATGATGGGAACAGTGGGAGCTTTTTCTATCGGGGCGAACTGGGGACACGTACTGCTCTCAATAGTTGGAATGCCACTGGCGAATGCGGCTTTTCCAAAGTTTTCGAAACAGAAAAACAACTTCCCTGCACAGAAAAAAATTCTCACAGACACTCTGAAATGGATCTTTCTCGCTACAATTCCAACAGCATTGATTGGAGTATTTTTCGCTTCAGATATTCTCGCACTTCTCTTCAACCTCTCTGGAGCAATGCTCCACAATACAGCACTTGTCTTTGCGTGGATTATCGCTTCACTTCCACTTGCGTGTACGATTCCGGTTTTGGCACGAGTATTCTTCGCCAATGATGATGTGAGGACACCAATGAGAATTTGGATTGTGTCTCTAGGAACGGGAACCGCTACGGCGGCGATTCTGGCACTTCAAGTTCTTCCACCAGAAAATGCAATATGGGGCTTGGCTTTGGGAACGTTTGTGACAAATACGCTTTCAGCTATTTTATTTGGATTCTTTACCTGGAAAAAATATTTTAAAACAGCATGAAAACCACATTCACCGTCACTCAAGATCAGTCAGGAACACGGATAGACGTGCTCTGCGCGCAGAAGTTTCCAGAAATTTCTCGAACACGGTGGCAGAAACAAGGACTGTTTTTTTGCGATGGACAGAAGAAAAAATCAAACACAAAAGTTCGTATTGATCAGCAGTGGAGTGTGGAGTGTGAAGAAGAAACGATGATTTTTTCCAGTGGAATTGAGCCATGGAACCACGAACTCAAGATTCTCGCGGAATCAAAAACATGGGTAGCGATCGAAAAACCACAAGGAATATCGATTCATCCGTCTCCCAGTGATCAGTCAGACCACACAATTGTAAATGCACTTGTTTCTCAGTTTGGCAAAAAATTATCGTCTGTTGACGAAGATGTGTCGCGACAGGGGATTGTCCATCGGTTGGATAAGGTGACTTCAGGAGTACTTCTCGTGGCGAAATCAAATGCAACACATACGTATTTGCAAGATCATTGGAGTGAGGTGGTGAAAACGTATTTCGCCGTGGTCACAGGAACACCTCCGGCAAAAGGAAGAATAGAAGGAGGAATCTTGCGTGACAGTAAAGATCGCCAAAAAATGGCGGTTTCTTCCTCTGAAAAATCACGATCAGCGGTGACTTTCTTTGAAGTACTGGAAATAAAAGGCGATAAATCTCTCCTCAAAATAAATATTCCTACCGGACGAACACATCAGATTCGCGTGCATCTTTCTTCAATAGGATTTCCGATTGTAGGCGATACGAAATACAAGGGAAAACCTTCCGACAGAGTCCTTCTCCATGCGGGGCAACTCCAGTTTCCTGATCCAGATAAGAAAGGAGAAGTGATGGTGGTCGATTCAGTCGTGCCGGATGGGTTTTGGAAATAAGGACTTGACAGGTTTATGTTATTTTGTGATAAAGGCATTGTGTTTTTAATTTAAAAGAATGGAAGAAACAAAAAATCTTTCCTTAGAAGAAATAGAAGGAATTCTAGTTGAAGGACTACAAAAGCATCCAAGTAACAATTTGGTAAAAAATGTTACTTCAGAAACGCCGTTGTTGGAGTTTATGTTTGATAGCATTGATGTTCTGGAACTTGTGATGGAGGTGGGTAAACAGATATCAGAAATAACAAAGGATGAGACCATTTATGATTCAGAAGAACTAGACATAGTAGAGGAGTATTGGAATGCCGTGAACAGCAAAAAAACTGTATTCGCTGGGGAAAAGAAAGTCGACAATTCACAATTTAACATTGGAAGTCTTGCGAAAAGAATTCATGAGATAATGTATCCCGAAACAGCAGGGAGTGAGGAATAAGTTTTAATTCCGTATTTTTCCTGCAGATCCCAAAACATCGATCTTGTGTTCGACCATTTTTTGAATTTCATCTCGTGCTGGTCCGAGGTATTTCCGTGGATCAAATTCTTTTGGACTTTCGATGAAAACCTTTCGAATCATAGCGGTCATCACGAGTCGCAGATCCGTATCGATATTCACTTTCCCAACTCCGTGTTTCACGGCTTCAGCAATAGTGGCTTCATCAACCCCCTTCGCACCGGCTAAATCACCACCGTATTTGTTCACAATTTCTACATATTCTTGAGGGACACTAGATGATCCGTGCATGACAAGCGGAGTGTCTGGGAGCACTTCAGTGAGTCTAATTACTCGTGGCACATCGACATTGCATCCTCCGGCGAATTTGTAGGCTCCATGACTCGTTCCAATGGCACAAGCGAGTGTGTCGATGCCTGTTCGTTTTACAAATTCAATGGCTTCTTCAGGGTCAGTGAGTCGTGCATCTTTTTCGTCTACTTGCACGTGTTCTTCTATTCCGCCCAGTGTTCCGAGTTCTCCTTCGACGATTACTCCTCGAGCATGTGCGTAATCAACAACCTCTTTTGTTTTGGCAATATTTTCTTCGAAAGGAAGTGCGGAAGCATCGATCATTACGGAATTAAATCCTGCCTCGATAGCACTTTTGCACGTTTCCAAACTATCACCGTGATCTTGGTGTACAATAATCGGTACTTCTGGGTATTGTGCTTCCATAGATTTAATAATATCCATGAGCATTTTGGTGCTCGCATATTTCCGAGCGCCGTTTGAGAGTTGCAAAATCAACGGAGCCTTCTTTGCTGCGTGGGCTGCCACGATGGCTTGTGTGATTTCCATGTTATTAACGTTGAACGCACCGATGGCATATCCACCGTTTTTTGCGTCCATCATGAGGTCGAGGGGGTTCTTTACGATCATTTTTGAGAGTGGTTAAGATTTGTTCAGGCTTATATTCCCTCAAAAAAAAAGTTTTATCAAGAATTGACAAAAAAATGATTCAGGTGTAGTGATGTCTTAACTTTTGTTCGTAGAAACTAACAACGGTGGTTAGTGCGTTTCTCAACAGAAGCTCACTAACTGCTCTTTAAAATCAGATAATATGTTTAAGGCAATTCTTCAAATTGTTGTTGGAGTAATCTTATTGTTGTTGACAATAGGAGCCCTCGCTGTAAAAGGGGGAAGTATTTCCGTTTCTGGAAACTTAGAAGCAAATAGCGGATTAGCTGCATTAGTATTCTTTGTTCTGGGGGCAGTATTCCTTTGGATAGGTATTGAGAAGTTGAATGCGGAAAAAGCATTGAAGCTTAATTAGTTATCCAAAAGGTTAGTGTAAATTAAAGGCTCAGATCCCTGAGCCTTTTTTTCTATGAAAATTTTTTCCAAAATCGGTATTTGTGCTACCATGTGGAATGAAAAAATGCACCTCAACACAAAAATATTCGGCATCGTTTCAGTGCTGTTCCTCCTCGGAGGAGTAGCTTCGGCAGCTGCACCGCAGGTTTTAATACCCGATAGCATAGCAGGAGAAGATATTAACGTGCGGGTATCAGGGCTTTTCTCCAATGAAAATGTAGACGTACAGATTGCCCGACCAGGGCAGAATTCAATCATTTTTGATGCACAAGCCGACGAGTTTGGAATTTTTCGATCAACGCTTCACAATCTCCATTTCCAAAAATCTGGAGACTATACATTGCATGTACTCCGAGCGATAGAAACAGTTTCTCAAAACTTTCAAGTCTTTGCAGGGCCCGTGTCAGCGTATCGTTCGGCTATCGAATTCCAAGATAAATCAGTCGAAGCAGATGGCGAGGCACAGGCACATTTTTCAGTAGCACTGAGAGACGCCTTTGGGAATCCTGTTATTGGGGAAAGTGTGAAAGTGTTTTCTACACGAAACGAAGACGCCGTCATTGCGATGGGAGCTTCTGATGAATACGGACAGGTAAATGGAAAAGTGTCTTCTCAAACACCGGGCGTTTCCACGCTTTCGGTTTTAGCCGATGACACGCTTCTCTTCCAAAAATCAGAAGTAGTATTTTTCTTATCTAACAGTCTTTTGGGGAATGTCGGGTCTTCTGATGAAAGTTTTGGAGAATACCTCAAAGCACAACTTTTTGATGATGAAGGAGGCGCGGATGTGGCGTATTTTACATTTGAAAATGTAAAAACAGATATAACTATTGGACAGGATATTACTGCCAAAATTGTGGCACGGGATCAAGAAGGAGACATTGTCCCAACGTTCCGTGGAACGGTTCGATTCTCTTCGAGTGACGACAGAGCAGACCTTCCGGCTGATTATCGGTTTACCTCAGAAGACCAGGGGGAACATTCCTTCTTTTTGGCATTCACGTTCCAAACGCCAGGGACGCAAACTTTGGCGGTGCA
>Ga0233437_1001794_pt1 | contig 36356 bp, 39 predicted proteins | sample SI_122_August201_FD_182714 | JGI IMG/M metagenome (GOLD analysis project Ga0233437, IMG submission 182714) | Seawater microbial communities from Saanich Inlet, British Columbia, Canada - SI_122_August2016_200_MG | ecosystem: Environmental > Aquatic > Marine > Inlet | place: Canada: British... | reverse complement strand
GCTGTAAAGAAACCAAGTAATCAACTGTCTTTGAACTTCCCATATTTCTTAGGAAGTAAAGACTAATTTATAAACCTTTTGACCCGATTCTCCTAGGCAGTAGTGACGTTACCTTGTGGTGAAAATGAAGGCAATTTTGGTTGGGAAATAGTACTAAACGCTTCACTAATTTCCTCTTCATTCCTTTTCAAATTTTTCTTTTTTGTGTCCTGAAAAGCCATCATGTGATTTTTGAGACACCAAAAACTTCTTTGAAGTTTTTTCTTCTTTTAATTTGAAATGTTTAGCCAAAGTTTTCATAACTTCAGTAAAAGTTACTTTTTCTGATAATAATTGTCCAATATCTTCATCCCATCTGTTCTTAAGTATTTTAGCTTTGTTAAACATCTTTAAAATGTTAAATTCACATCCAGAACTAACACATTTCTTTTTAGCTATATCAAGATTTATTGGAATATTATGATTAATAATAGTATAAATGTCAAAATGATCTCTTGGTTTGTTTCTGCCAATAGTTGCCGCCAGTTTCTCTGCAACCATTTCCTTTTTTGCTAAAAGGTTAACAGAAAATTCTGGGATGTGTTCTTTATAAAAGTGCGGAATCTTATGTTTCTCTGACTTAAGTAACAACTTTCCTTTCTGATTAAGATCAATAAATATCGTACCATTTTCATGAAAAAGTTTGTAATGAACAATAAGTCTGATGAAATGTTCTACCCTTTTATCGTGCGTGATCTTGTTAAATATCGTACCTTTCAGTTTTTGTTTAATATCTTTTTCAACATCAGATATTTTTTTAGTTAATGTGAAATCCAAATCTTCTGAAATTCTAGCATGATTAAGAAAAATCTTGTTCAAAGCGGTACCTCCTTTAAAATAAATCCCTTTTACATCTTTGATTAAGTAAAGTAACTTGGTGAGAAGATAATCTTTCTCAACAAGTTGTATTTGAAAACCTTTTGTGTCTGCAATAATTTTTAATTCTGATAGTGTTATATCCATTTTTTACTTTCCTTTTTTGTAGCGATGATAAACTGATGGCCTTGAATTTCTTTAATTGTTCCCGGTGGAATGTTCTTTTTTCTTCTTTTTTTAAAGTTCAGCCGAGCATGAAATATCTTAATCATTGCATGCTTCTTTGTATTATAAACAATAAACTCAAAAGGGATTTGGTCAATCAGTTTCCAGTAATTAGCGGCTGCTTTTCCAGCAATGCAATAATCTTTTCCATTCATTATCTCATCTATAAGAATAAACGAATGCTCAGACCACTTACTGCCAACTGCTTTAACTGGAATAAGAAAATATTTCGACCTATTAAGTTTAATTATTCTGCCTTTCTTTTTTAGCCTATGAAGATAAACACTCATCTCGTTATCACTAGTAAAATTATCTTTTATATCATTTCGAGTGAAAAAATATTTTTCTTTTAGCTCGAGTTTTGAGATAAATGCAAGTTCCTTTTCGCTTAGACTTTGTTTCATCGTTCAGCCATATTAACAATCTGTTAATATTGAAGAACAAGCCCTATTTAAACTTTTCGACTAAAGTGGCTATTATAAATTCCTAAGCAGTAGTAACGTTGCCTTGCGGTGGAAATGAAGGTAATTTTGGCTTTGAAAGAGTACTAAACGCTTCACTAATCTCTTCTTCATTCCAGCCAGTTTTATTTGAAAGAATATTCCTTACTTCTTCGTCAGAAGTACCCATGGCTCGCTCTCTATTAATCCAACCAACTAGTTCATCATGATTATAAGCTAATCTTTGTGGTTTGACGAAATGAGCTATTAAGAGTACTGCAATGATTATTAGAATGAAGGCAATCCCACCAATTAAAATGTAAGTGCCGTACTTATCCCAAACTTGGTTGAAGGAGAATCCTGGTTGAACAGCGGGAGGAGTTCCAGGAGGAGGAATATCATTAGTTGTATAAGCGGGTTGACTACCACCAACAGTTACCTGATTACAATTTTTACTTTCTAAAGGTTTAACAAAAGTAGTTCCACAGAAATGTTGGTCTATACAAGTTCTTTTTTGAACGTTACTTGAACATGATGCCCACAAAGAACAAATCCAAGATTCTTGACACTGGTCACAATCTTTAATTTCCACCTTATTTTGTTTACAATTGTTTGAATCGTAACAAGTTCTTGTTTGTTTTAAAGAAGCATTGCATAAGGTCCAAGATGAACAGCTCCAACTTGAACTGCAGTAAGTACCGCCACCAGTATTAGGGAGAGTTACAGGAGGAATACACCCAGGAGAGTCCACACAGAATTCTTTTGTTGCAGCACTTCCATCTTCACAGCTAACATCAACCCGATATTTACCAGTTGAAACATCTGAGATAGTATTGTAGGTTGTGGACCAATCTCCAGTGCCCTGATCTACCAATTTTAAAGTAGAGCCAAGAGTATTTGCGGTGTTTAATTGTAGTAACGAAATTTGTGAACAGCCTTTAACTGAAATTGTAATTATTTCATTTCCAGTAACTTCGCCAGGAACTTCAATAGAAACGGCAGCAGTAGCTAAAAATAAAGACAAACTAAATACTATTAGGAAAATGAGAGTTGTTTTATTCATAATACGTCTCCAGTCTTCCATGCACAGTCCAACTTTGGCCAGGAAGTTTATCATAAACATTAACTAGCTTTCTACTAACTATAACATCTTCATCAATAAATGTAATTGAAGTTATTATTTCTGATGTATCTGTTAAACCATTAATTACTCTTGATTCTGAAACTAAAGTTTCATTGTTAGGACCAAATAATATAGTGAAAACATTAAATGGCGTATCTGGAAAATCTTCAATTGCAGTAGTTTTAGTATTATAGGTTCCAGCTACTAAATCACCTTCAGAGAGAATAACTTTCCCAGTAACGTTTGTACATAATTTTTCTACACAGTAAAGTCCTATTCCACAAACTTCTTCTTCAGTGTCTAAAGTACAATCTATTCCTTCTAAAATGATAATATCGTCCGCAATACAAGCCCCAGCTTCGCAAGTTGTTCCTGCTCCACAAACTGTAATTGTGTTGTTAGTATCATTACAATCTTTTGAATTATTAGCAAGTCCTTCTGGCAGAGTTCCATTGGTACAAAATGGTACTGTTTCAGAACCAGACCCAAAACCATCTTTATCGAAGTCTAAGTAACCATCGATCCATTCAAATAATGTAGTGTTAGTATCATTACAATCTCCTGCCACATCAGTAGCAGTTTCTGGCAGAGTCCCATTAGTACATATTGATACTGTTTCAGAACCAGACCCAAAACCATCTTTATCCAAGTCTGGGTAACCTTTCATCCATTTGAATAGTGTTGAGTTAGTATCATTACAATCATTTACTCCCAATTTATCACTAGGAATTGATATTGACTCTAAACAATAAGAATCTTCATCTTCATCTGTACAAGTCACACAAGCACCATCTTGACAGACCTGATTTCCTGCACAGTCCCCAGCAGAAACGTAGTTCAGACCAGCATCACCACATCGTCCAATATTAAAGTCATCAATACAGAAGAACTCATCAGGAGTACAAATCAATTTTACATCACCTTCACAAAAAGTAATACTAGGATCATAAGCATCATTGGTTCCAGTACAAGTTAATTCTCCTGCACATTGATCATCACCACTACAATCCCCTTGGTTAAGCCCACATTCATCACCATAGACCATCTCTTTGAACAAACATAAACTTTCCATTCCATTACAATCATTAAAGACTGCATCAACGATATTCCTGTTTAAACAATAGTCATGGTCGGGGTCTGCCCCAGGAATATTCAAATAACTTACTGGGAAACAAATGTCTTCAGCCGACTGACAACTTTTTTCTATTTTATCACACAATTTTGGTTGAGCAAGATCAACCATAGCTAACACATGATTATTAAAAGTTGGTAAACTTAAATCACAAGCAACAGAAGTACAAGACCCATAATCATTACCACTATTACTAGTACATCTTAAATTCCCAGTTGCAGCCCCAACAGGATAACAGGCTTGCATAAGTTTTTCACAAGGAGTATTCACTGGAAGGATATCCAGAGCGACATGAGATTTGCCAGAAGCTAAGACGGGTAAACCATCAACAACTGATTCTGAATATTGTACTTCATCAACATAAATTGTAATTTCCATCCCTGGGTTTATAGCAGTAATTGTAATGTCTGCCAAAACTTGTTCATCAATTAATTTAGTAAGTCCATCCATTGGTGGAATGAATGCATAATAAAGATGAATTCTCTCAGTTTCCAAATCACAATATACGTTTTGTTCTATAACATAATCTCCAAAAATTAAATTTAAATCGGCAAAAACTGTTGTTTCAGAACCTTCACAACTAGTAGCTTCAAAATAATTACTATCATAACCAATAGAAATATTGAAACCAGAAATTTCTTGTGTTCCAAAATGAGCAATTAAAGGAAGTGTAACTGAATCGTCAACATTCATAACATTTGAGTCTTGTTTTGAAGAAAGAACAAAACCAATTTGACCTTCTGATAAACCAGTATCTACAAAAATAGCTTCACCAACAAAAGTATCTGAGAAGAATAACAAAGCAGCTAAAGCTATGATTGCAATAATGGTAACAACTGCAATAATTAAAGTTTTGTTAACTTCTCCTTGATTCGCAGTAGGATGAGCTTCCCAAGTATGTGGAGGAAGAGCTTTCTTTTTTCTACCAATTCTTCTCACTTTAACTATCTTGGTTTTTGATTTCATTCGTAATACTCCTTAAGTGCATCCGCTATTTGTATTGTTGATTGTATTGGATTATCAACTAGAGTAACTGAACCCGGATCATTAGTAGTATTTGGTTCTAAAACTGCAATTATTGAATTTGTAAGAGCTATTACTCCAGGAGTCATTCCTGTTTGATCAAGATCGATGGTTACACAAACCTCATCATTTACACAAACATTAATATTATTATTATACATTCTCAATGCCTTAGCGATTCTGGCTACTTGAATTAACTTATTATCACTGTAATCAAAACCATCTAACATACCAGCAACCATAGAATCCGGATTTAATACATGATCTGTTCTATAAATTAGTTGAAGAAGAGGTAAAGATATTTTAGTTGGACCACCAAGATTTGGAATACATGTCCCCTCACCAGTACAAACATAGTCTGCACCACAAGCCCCACAAGTTCCACCGCAACCATTTGAACCACAGTCTTTATTGGCACAATCTGGAACACAAACGAAATCTTCACAAGTTACTTCTGTATCGTAAGAGTAAAAATTTCCATCAAATAAATCCTCACTGTCATCAATACATGTTTCAATATCTACTAAAGAAGTAAAATGTTTTTCGTAATTAGAAGAATCCACATAATTAGTACAATCTTCGAATAAATTCTCAACATCAAAGTAAACAACATTATTAGCTTTTAAGTACATAAACTGATACCAATCATTTCCAAGGTCAGTATCATAATCTCGTTTAATAATGGGGATGCCATTATAAATTTCTACACATTCAATCTCAGTACTTGAAAACTTACTATTGACATAAGCGCCAGACACAGTATCAAAATAATTATCCATTCTTTTAAAACAGGCGTTAGTATTTGCTAAAGATGAAAATGGAGAATTCAGATTTTGACCAATAGAATCAAAAAAATCTCCAAACACAGTATAATCAGCACAAACATCAACAGGAGCTTCACAAGCATCTCCAGTTCCATCTTCATCTTCATCTTCTTGGTCCGCATTATCTACATTAGGACAGTTGTCATTAGCATCACTAACACCATCTCCATCAGTGTCTGGAGAACCAGAACCAACTATCTTAATAAAAGTATTTACGGGATCAACGGTATAATAAATTGTTCCCAATCCTTCTTTTATTGCTTGAGTATTTGTAAAAAATATTTGCAATGATTCAACAGGAGCAAGAGCGGTTAAAGTTAAAGTACCAACAACACTTTCATCAGCTTCAAGAGTTTCAACAAACGAAGAACTTTCAATATTCACTCCGTAATAAACACCATTATTTGATTTATCTAAGTCAACGTCATAAACTTGGCCACTTTTATCCAAAACATCTCCTGCACTCAGGTCTAATTTGTTAATGGAACTGACAATGGTTCCCGTTTGATCACTTACCTCAAAGGCGAGATCTAAACTACGAAAAGTCAGATCATTAATATCAGATTCCATTATCACAGAGATCACAATTGAATCACCAACATTATATTCTTCCTGGTTTGGCACCAAACTAAAAGTAATTTCTTCTCCATCAGCAAAAGCAGTTGAGGAAAGTAAGATTACAATTAAAACAAAAAAAGGTAGTTTTTTCATGAACATTCTAATTCCGCTCCGTCTTTTTGCAAAACATCACCCACTACACTTAATGTAGGGTCCTCAATATAATCCTTCTCTGTAAAATCTAATTTATGGTTGTAACCAGCTCCAGAAAGATAATATTCTCCACTCTTACAATGACAGAGATATAAACCACCAATTAGAAAATCAGGATAACATTTGGGTTTGTTGTTTTCATCCTCATATTCTTTAGACAAAACGTAAAGCGCTGTTCGATCATTACCATCCACTAATTGTATAGGATTAGGATTTACCCCAGTTATGGCTTGATCTTCATCTAACAAGGGTTCAATATAAACATTACCTACTTCAAAAGCAGCCCCACTTGTTGTTCCCACCGGACTAACAGGACAATCTGGATTATCTTCATTTAATAAACCATCACAATCATTGTCATAGAAATCACAAGCATCAGCACCCTCAGTATAAAGATCTGTAACTTCATAAGAATTCTTTGGCACACCATCAACACAAACTTTGTAACCTAAACAAACACCGTCCAATTGATTGAAGCCATCTAAAACCTGGTTAAATTCTAAAGGTAGATTGTCATCAATTCCACCAACACAATCATCATCTACACCATTACAGGTTTCAGAAGCATCGAGGTTAACAGCGTTAACAGCATCATCACAATCATCTCCAGATTTTTTACAAGCTCTTTGATCTGTATCTTCGTCACCAAAATCATCGCCGTCCCCATCGTAACAAGGAGGGATTACATCAACATTAACATAAATAGGACTAGCATCAGGATTAACAAGCTGAACATTATTAACCCCATAAAAACCTAAATCTACATTGGCGTCAGTAATTACTTCTGGAACACTTGTTAAACTCACAACATTTGTGTAAGGAACATCTTCATTTTGGCCTGGTTCCGGAGCCACAACTTTAAATTTTAGATCGAAAACTTTCTTCTGTCCCTGAAAATTACCTGCCGCAGGATCATTACCTCCAAAAACGTAATACAAAGTTCCTTTTCCATTATCAAAAACGTAATCGTTTTCTCCAGGAGGAGCACCATAAGCGCTTCCCAGATAGGAGATTACAGTAATTGGTTCCAATACACCCACTGTGTAATCAAATTCTAATTTCACCATTAACAAGTCTTGAGGGGTACCAAAATTTAAGAAAACAGGAATAAGAATCTCTTCACCCACTTTACCTTCCACCTGTTCACCTACAGATCCAAAAGTTCCTGCTGTAACTTTAGTTATTCCAAAACCCCAATCACCCGCAACAGTACTAGAAGTTGCAAAATCCTCATAATCTTGATAAAGTGCTTGCCCCGCAATAGCATCGCCAGAGTAGGACTTGAACATAAATACACTTAATGATATTAATAGTATAACGCCTAAAGTTAAAGCAGCGATAACTATAGTTTGCATGCCTTTTTTTTTACCAACAGTGGTTTGAGCTTTTATTTGTTTCATCTTATTGACCTCTTCTGATTTGTTTTAGTGTTTATCTTAGTTTTCATTCTTGCTGACAAGATTCAAAATAATTGAAAAAGTTGCTTAAGTAAGTTAGGTGATCATCAATTTTAAAAGTCCCATCAGGAATAGTATCTGCAGGGCCAGTTAATGCTTGATTAAAATTACTAAAAAAGTAACTTAGATAATTTAAGTGATCATCAATACAAAGTTTTCCATTGTGGTCCATATCACCAATTAGACAACCCCAATAGCTTTCTATTCCAACATGAGATACACCATAAACTGGAGCTAATAGAATAGTTCCAAGACATTGATCCAAGCCGTCATTCACACCATCTTGATCTGCGTCTAAAACACACACACCTTCAACACACACACCTTGATTGTCACAAATTGCATCATCATCTAAAAAACCATTACAATTCTGATCCACCCCATCACAAAGTTCTGTAGCACCTGGGTTAATATTAAAGTCTTGATCATTACAATCTATTTCTGACTCAACACAAAATTCAGTGTCTCCAGAACCAAAGCCATCAGTGTCAAAATCAATACAACTGCAAACATCATCTTGATCAGGGTTAGAGATTAATGGACAGTTGTCATCATTATTTATAATACCGTCACCATCGATATCATCATCGCAAGCGTCTCCAAGACCATCTGCATCCAAATCTTCTTGTTCAGTGTTAATAATTAAAGGACAATTATCAGGATCATCATCATAAACCCCATCGCTATCGTCATCATCATCTAAACTGTTGAAGATGCCATCACCGTCAGTATCGACATCACAATCTTGGGGACAATTCTGGATTGTTTCAAATTCAGAACAATCAGTATCACCGCAGTTTATTATTTGAACACCAATTTCATCAGAAACTGATTCACTACCCCCAAGGCCGTGACCGTAAGTTCCAGTCAAGTCAAAAAACACTTCTCCCACTGACCCAATCGGAGTAATTGTCAAAGAAACCATTTCTATTTCTTCAGATAAATCCATGGCTCCCCCCAACTTATTAAAGTTAAAAGCATAATAATGGCCTGATGGTCCCATGAATCCTGGTATGGGGGATGAACCAAACTGATCATCCGGAATTTGGTCCCAGTGACTAACACCCATCCCATCAAACATAATCAAATTTTGTTCATCATCATCAGTTTCAATATTTAGATCGAATGTGTTAAAAGATGTTGCCTGATTTGGAATAAACATTATTTGTAGGATTAATGGCTTCTCATCAGAAAGATCAAAAACTGGTTCAGATTCCAACTCTACAGAAACTGGCCCTTCAGCAAGAACAAAACTAGCAGTTAAAAGAAGAATGATACCCATCAAAGCCAAACTGTGCGTTTTTTTCATCTTACACCTTATTATGTATAATCAATACTTTTTGATTTATATAGTTTTTGGTTAACTACAGCTTTCAAAATAATTGAAAAAATTGCTTAAGTAAGTTAAATGATCATCAATTTTAAAGGTTCCATCAGGAATAGTATCCGCAGGACCAGTTAATTCTTGATTAAAATTACTAAAAAAGTAACTTAAATACTCCAGGTGATCACCAATACATAGTTTTCCATTGTTGTCCATATCACCAATTAAACACCCCCAGTAGCTTTCTATTCCAACGTGAGAGACACCATAAACCGGAGCACCACTTGGCGTTCCAGGACAATTATCTACTAAATCCTCAATACCATCTCCATCCGTATCATCACCATCTGAAGATCCAGGAGTACTACCAGGATCATTAGGATCTGAGTCCTCAGCTATTTCTTCTGCATCAGTAAAACCATCATCGTCAGAATCTGGATTCGTTGGATCTGTTCCAGCGATAACTTCATCACTATCAGATAATCCATCTCCATCACAATCTGTAATAAATCCACATCCTTGCGCTTCATCAACATCTAATACACCATCATTGTCATCATCAGCATCTTGATTATTAGGAGTTCCATCTCCATCAATATCATTAGGAGTACTATTTTTATTATTAGGATCAGAACCAGCTTCAACTTCTTCATCATCAGTAAAACCATCCCCATCAGAATCCGTTTCTAAAGGAACAACACCTTCACAACCATCAATAAACAATTCGTTCTTTGCCCCATTAGGTAACATAAATCCATTAGATTCAATAATGCAAGCAACTGCTTCTTCCTTTGAAGGAACTAAATCAGTCCATTCATTACCTTTAGCAGTTGGACAAACAGCATTGGAGAAATCCCAAGTTATTATAACATTCCCATTTTCTCCCAATAACCAGATATATTCTCCAGTTTTAACTAAGGGAATTCCATTATAAACACCCACACATTCTGCTCCGGTAACACCTGAGACTAAAGGATTTAAACCCAAAAGCCTTTCTTCACAGACACTTTCTTCTCCAATAAAAACACCATTTCCCTCGACACTACAATAACCAGTATCGCCACCAATACTTTCACAAACGAATTCTACACAAGTTCCCTCTAGACAACCATCATCACCTGAACAAAAACCACCTTCCGAATTTTGAGGCGAAGTACAAAAACCTGAATCACAAATTTCAGAAGCGCATTGTTCACCAAAAGTACAAGGACTATTTACCCCATATCCCCAACAGACATCACTATAACAAAGTCCAGAAGCACATTGATCATTATCAATACAAGATTCTCCTAAGACTAAAGAAACACATTCATAATCTACACAAGTTCCCTCTAGACAACCATCATCACCTGAACAAAAACCACCTTCTGGATTTTGAGGCAAGGTACAAGAACCAGATTCACAAATTTCAGAAGCACATTGTTCATTAAAAGTACAAGAATAATCTTCGCCAAATCCCCAACAAATATCTTCCACACCATGACATACTCCAGAAGTACATTGATTATTATTGGTACAAGATTCTCCTAAGTCCTTCTCATCCTTATCAACAACTCCATCTTTGTCCGTATCAAAACAACCAATTAAACATGCTTGCTTGGTAACTTGACAAATCTGGGGTGCATAATAAGGAGGAGAACAACTACTAAAAGCATCAGCACAAGAATCTTGACAAACACATGTTGCATAGTCATTACATTCCGAATCCATACAATCAGCATTACCATCTAAATCGTTATCAAGCTGATCATCACAAAGACTATCAACCTCATCATAAACACATACAATGAAATCGCCAAGTTTCTGATAATCATCATAACCATTACCAATACAAAAATTAAGTCCGCTAGCACCCTCAGAAGGAGCCAAAGGATTATCAAGACACATATTGTCTACACACAACTCAGTATCCATATCACATTCAGAATCAGATTCACAACAATAATATCCTTGATCATTAACACCTTCAAGACAAGCCAGTTTAGGGCCAATGATGGTATCAAAACTTTTAACAAAAAAGTTTTTATTAACAGTGTTTAAGATAGAAAACTCTGTGAAAGTTAGCTCCGCATTTCCACCACGAACATCAGTACTGCTAAAACTTAATTCCAATAATTGAATCACCGGAAATTTTTGATCCATAGATAATTGAGTAAAACCAGAATGAGGATTAACAATAGCTTCCACTTCAAGAAGACCATTGTTATCAGTCTGAGCAATAATTATAACCAAATCATCTGGAATTATTTCTTCCAAAGTAATCAAAGAAGAATCATATTGAAGTGTAAAACTGAAAGCATTACCATCATTACTTTCAACATTAGCCAATAAAGGAATAATTGCCAAATCATCTCGATTAAAGACATAATTCTCCTTAGGGAATCCAACATAACCAGCAGAAGAAAACTTACTAACATCGTAACTAAATGCTTTTCCAACAAACTGATTGCCAAAGAGAAGTAAAGATGACAAAAGTATTAAAGCTATGAAAGTAATAACTGCAATTGCAATAACTTTCTTCTTTCCAGAACTACTTGAATCAGAGTACTGGTCCGAAGGTTGATTATTTATTGCCATGTTTTCTTCCAATTCTGGCGCATTTTCCAGATGAAACTATTTACTTCTTCAAGAGTACTAAATTGACCTCTAAAGGTCTGAGGATCATCTCTAATTGCTTGAACATCTTTCTCATCAATAATATTGTCTGGAGACAAATCAAGTTCTGTTAAGGTAGAAACACAACCACCATCCTGACAGGAATAATCTTCTGAACAAGTTCCACAAACTCCACCACAACCATCGTCACCACAAGTTTTACCAGAACAAGAAGGTTGACAAACACAAGCTCCGTCTTGACAAAATTCTCCAGTGGGACAATCTAAAGAATTACTAGCTAAGATAGGTAAATCATTTTGATCTATACTACAATGATATTCGTTAACCTCAGTTAAAGAATTACAGGAATCTGTTCCAGAAAGTGTGCCAACAGTAACAGTAGTTTTAGTTGCTAAAGGATTTTCCTCGTCAGGATCTATACAATTAAGGCCCGCACTGACACAATTACCCTCTTGACAAACCGTACCATAAGGACAAGTTAATATTGCTGAAGAGATTAAATCTTTCCCCCCAGTTTTCTTTAAACAACGATATTCTCTAAGTTGTCCTCCTTCAAGACAGCTATCAGTATTAGTTTGGGTTCCTAAAGTAACTGTTGTTTTAGTATAAAGTTCATTTTCCAAGTCAGGATCATTACAAACACAATTTGAGTCAGCAAAACATTCTGGATCATCACAATCCGCTAATCCATTTTTATCATCATCATAATTATTAGTGCAAGAAGTTTCAGTTTGAGCAGTACAAATTCCTTCTTGACAAGTTTGATCAGTGGGACAGGTTCCACAAGTACCACCACAACCATCGTCACCACAAGTTTTACCATCACAAGAAGGTTGACAGACAGGAGCAGATACTTGAGAAGTACAAGTTAGTTCTTCATTAACAGGATATTTGTTATTTCCACTTAAATCAGTTAGTTTACGATTAGTTATTCCCTCATCGATACATTGGCGTACTTCTTGAAGATTCCAAAATCCTTTCTTACCAAGAGTAATTCCTAAATAACTTTGAGCAATAGCAAGAGTTTCTGGACAAATCTGAAGAGCGTTCAAGTCATGCTTTATTCCTGCTCCGGCTTTATACATCAATTGATAAAACTCAGGAACACCATATCTTCCATGAACCTTAACGACAGGTATGCCCTTATAGATCTGTTCACAAGAATAGCCATAACTATAGGGTAAATTAATCAAACTTACACTCGTTCTACCATAAGAATCACCAATTAACTTGAAACAAGCGTTGGAATCAAAGAACCCATTAACTTGATAAAGATAAGTTGACTGACCTTTTTTAATAGTAGAGGGATAATCTACAAAAGTAGTGTAGCTCCCTTCATTACATAAATCGTGAGAAAGACAATTGTCATGCATTTTACAATCTAAATCTGCACAATCTATGGCCAAATCATTATCATCATCAATACCATTGTCACATTCTTCATCGTGGGTGATACATCTTCCGTTAAAACATTGAGCTCCTGTTTGACATTCACCACAAGAACCTTCACATCCATCATCACCACAAACTTTTCCATCACAAGAAGATTCACAAGCAGGAGGAATTGGAGGAGTGTTACAAATTTCAGTACAATCAGGATCAATACAATCAACTAATCTGTCACCATCATTATCTTTACCATCATCACAAGAAAATTCTATTCCTCCCTTACAGACTTTATCAATAACAGAATATTCACACGGTCCAACACAGGATTGTACTCTTGCTTTATCTGGGATAGCACCAAATTTGTAAAAACTAGAATAATCAGCACAACCTTTAGCGGGGCCTTCTTGTTGTTGATTTGTTGTGGAAACACATTGTCCAGGATTATTTCGATCAGTAGAACTTCCTATCCAATTACAGCCAGGAACCATCTTACAACAATCATCAGTATATCCACCCAAATAATTTTGATCACTAGAAGGTAAAACTGCACATGTTGGACATTTAAATTCTTCTGTTGATGAAGTAGAGCGCGGAGATGTTGCTGTGGTAGCTTGACCAGCAAAGTTTCCTTGTATCATTGGAACAAAGACCAATCCAGCAATGAGAAGAATAGCTATAGAAATACCTGCAATAAGCCAAACTTTATGTGAATCTACCATCTAATTCAGTACACCTGCTTTTAATAGTAAAGAAGTAACTTTTTTTCCTTTATATATTTATCGTATTTATAGAGGAAGAGAATAGTAATTTAAATGTTAATTTAAAAGAAAAGAGCGCCACGGGCCGGATTTGAACCGGCGATCCCAAAGGGACTAGATGTTTACGTAGATCCAGTTCTCATTTTTTGTCATTGACAACATTAAACTGGCGCTGAAATAGCAATCTAGCGCAATACCAGACTATGCGACCATGGCACTATTGCATGTTTAGGTTATATTCACTTAATTCATTTTTAAACTTATCGGAACACAATAAAACCAAAAGTTAATACCAATAACCAAAAAGCTTATATATATCTCCCCAGTTAATACCATTAACATGAATAAAGAAGTCATATTAAAGAATTTTCAAGAGTTTTTTGAACTTGCAGAATATGCTTATCAAAAAGAAAAATATAATGGTGCAGTAACACTTTACTATAAAGCACTTGTTGAATTATGTGACCTCTCCCTTTTAGAATCTATTGGAAAATTAGGAGCTAACCACACAGAAAGATTCCAACTATTAGAAAGATACAACCCCCAATTATACTCTATTTCCAGCAAGTTATTTCGTTTTTACAGAGATTCTTACAATAAAGAGATCTCCCTTACAATCGCTAAATTGGTAAAAGAAAATGTGGAAACAGCAAAAAGTTTGGTTATCAAACAAAACTAAAATTCAGAATTGGACTAAAAACAATAAAGTAATAGATGTTGTCTTGTTCGGTAGCTTAGTTAGAGGGAAAAATAAACCCAATGATTTAGATCTTTGTATCATTATAAAAAATGAACAAGAAAAAAAAATGATTGATTTAATTGATTCTTTAGCAAAAGTATGCAATAATGAAATCAAAGTTCAAGTTAATGCTCTTGTAGAAGATGATCTAGTTAAAGGAAATTCATTGTTTAAAACCATCTTATTAGAGGGATTCAGTATCAAACAAAATAAATGTTTTTCCGAAGCATATGGTTTTGTTCCAAAAGCATTATTCTTTTATGACATTAAGAAATTCAAAGCGAGCGATAAGGTTAGATTTCATTATTTGTTAAGAGGTAGATACGGCCAAACAGGATTGTTAGCTGAGAACAAAGCAGAATTGATTAAAGATGGATTAATTGAAGTTCCAATTAGTTCTGAAGATTTGATGAGAGAAGTTCTGGATAGTTGGAAAGTAAGTTATAAAGTTAAGAGAGTTTTATTTAGTTAATGCTGTTAACTAAACAAAGATAATTTATTGAATTAGTTAATAACGTTAACCTGCCGAATAAATTATTTAAAGAATTTTAAACTTTAATCTTAACAATAAACTGATCTAACTTTGCAAAGTCTTTCTTCATTACCCTTTTAATCTGATCAGATTTCAAAGCTTCAGAAGGACTATAAGTAACAAAATATTTCTGATCAATAACTTTCCCACGTAATTTAGAGAAATCTCCACCCCCAAACATTAATTTTAATGACAACTCTCCCATTAAAACAATTAATTTTGGTTTGATAATGCCAATCTGTTCATCTAACCACTCTTCTTTACAAGTTTTTAATTCTTCAATATTAGGCTTATGCCCATGAACTGGATGACATTTACAAGCATTAGTAACGAAACAAGCTTCTCGAGTAAGACGTACAATCTCTAACATCTCATCAAAAATTTCTCCAGAAGGACCAATAAATGGCAGACCAAGACGATCTTCTTCAACTCCAGGAACATCGCCAACAAACATCACTTTTCCAGAACCTTCTCCGGGAATAGCTAAAGTTCTGCCACCCCATAAAGGACAGGCAGTACAACGACGAATTCTTTCTGCCAAATCATAAAGTGTTCTCATTTTTTGTATATCCTCTTTCGATGACCTAATTCCAAAACTAAAATAACTAATTTTCCATCTTGAATGTCTAATATAAGTCTATAATCACCAACTCTTAACCTAAAATAAGGACCCCCCACTAGTTTTTTAATATGAGAATAGGGACGAACTCTTATTCTTGTTAGACTAGCAACAATCCTTTTCTTTAAAACATTGTTTAATTTAGAAAATTGCTTTTTTGCTGTAGTAGTTAACTCTATAGAATACATTTTATAAATTAAATTCCTTCTTAACTTCTTCAAGAGTATGAGTTTTTCCTTCTCTTACTTCTTGTTCAGCAATTTTAATTAGTTTCTTAGTTTCTTCAGAAAGTTCTTTACTATCTTCTAATAAGTCCCAAATTATTTCTTCATAACTTTCTTTATCATACATCTTACGATTTTTAAGTTCTTCAACTAAGTCAGAGCTAACTTGTATTGTTGTCGCCATAGCAAGTATATAAGTGGCTATATTTATAAACTTTTTGCTAACAATTAACGGAATTAAATGAGTAAACAGAAATAACAGATACAAAAATTAAAAAAACTAAATTGTTCATCCCCCCTTCAGTTTTCTCCAAGGCCAAAAGATAAAACGAACTGCTGCAGCAAATACTAAGAAGACCAGAAATGCAACCACACCAATAGTAAGCATGGTTCCAGCAAGAACATCTGCAATAATACCATCAAAAACTTTTATCATTAAATACCAGAATAAATTGTAAGCAACTAAAATAATTCCCACAACCCATAAAATCATTTTTATTAATCCCATTTTATTCCTCTTTGGTTCTAATACCCCGTTGTTCTACAACAACCAACGAGGAATGACCAGAAATCCATCAAAATTAGGATTTCTCGTTTACTTGTTAAATAGTTTATATTATAAAACTTTTCTACAATCTTTGCTTCCACAATTACAGTTCATAGTGATGAATGGAATTGTTTCATCAAGATAATTACAAGTGATTTCTTCACCTTCTTTAATATCTTTGATAGCAGTATCATAACCCTCAATGTTTTTAATATTGGCGTTACAAGAATGATTCATAAACTGCGAAGGAGAGAAGTACAAATTACCATCCAAAACCATTTTCTGTTGTCCTTCAGATAATTTAGAATATTCTTGATCAGAAACTTTTCTGGAACAAGAATCCCAACGTAAAACAACCTCTCCAGAATTAAAGTTGTGACTAGCAAAGATGCCCTTGCCATGAATTTTTGAATTCGATATTTTTATTGCCATTTTAAATGTCTATTAACACCTTTGCTTTCCAAACATCTTTTTCCTTCTTAACTTCAAACATGTGCATTGTTATGGCTTTAACGTCAACTTTCTGTTCATGTTTCTGAACGTTAATCTTCTCACCAAAAGCTTTGCAATCCATAACATATTTATCATCAACTTTTTCAACTTTAATTTTAAACTTAGAAAAGATTAGTTGTTCTGTATCTTTGAAAAAAAGTAAGTCATCTAAAAAATCAAAAAGTAAATATTCTAAGTTCTTGTTTTCCCCTTTAATTTCTTTTTCTTCTGTTTGTTCAACATTATGTAGTTCAAGTTGAGACTCTTCAACAGCCATCCCACACTGTTCAAACAATTCTCCCAAAGTAGAAGCTTCTACTTCAAACAAAATATCTGCAGTATGTTCTTCAATATATTTTCTTTTCGCAGTCATTATTTAAGATAATTGTTATAATCGTTAATAAATCTTACTGCACAGACCTAAGCAAAAATAACGCTGATCCAAATACCCAAATAATAAGTTATTACAATTACAACTAAAGCTAGACTTAAGTGTTCGGCCAGGGATTTCCAAGGAGACACCTTATTTTTTCGGGCAAGATAATAACTTGATATCCCTAATAAAGACATTCCCCAGATTACACTTACAATAACAGCAGTAGATAACTGGAACAGTAAAATTGGAACTAAGAAAGTTAATGCAAACAAAAACTTTGTGAGAAAAGCTGCAACAGTAGATTCCCACACTTCTTTATGTGTATATTTACATTCTGACTCAACAGAAACATGAATCCCAAGAGCATCTGAAAGCGCATCAGCAATTGCTATTGTTAAAACACCACCAACCACAACAAGTTGTGAGTGAGTACTAGCATTTAATCCAACCATCAGTCCAAGAGTAGTAATTACTCCTGACGTTACTCCATAACTAAACCCCTTTTTTATTGAATCTTTCATTGTATTAATTTGTATGTTATTCTTAAATTATAAAAATTTATTCTTTTAATAGTACTGCCTTAATCCCAAACTTTAACTAAAGTTTGATCAAAGGTAGTGGGTTTCCTTTACAGTCAAGCCCACCTAGACCAGAACTGCTTTAATCCGTCTAACGCCAGCAGATGAACTTTCTTCTTTCTTTATTTTAAACTTTCCCAGTTCTGAGGTATTATGAACATGTGGACCCATACAGATTTCTTTGGAGTAATTATCTCCGATAGTATAAACAGAAACTTTCTCTGGATACTTTGCGCCGAATTCTCCATGAGCTCCAGCTTTAAGAGCATCTTCGGTTTTCATTTCTTCACGAACAACTTCCATCTTTGCTTGGATTACTCTATTAACTTCATTTTCAATTGCTTGTTTTTCTTCAGCAGTTAATTTTCTATCAAAGTTAAAATCAAATCTCAAACGATCTGGAGTAATGTTACTTCCTCGCTGTGCAATGTCTGGATTCTTCAAAACTTTCTTCAAAGCTTCACCAAGTAAATGTGTGGTAGTGTGTAATTTAGTTGTTGCTTCCGAATCGTCTGCCAATCCACCTTTAAACTTCTGTTCTGCTCCTTTACGAGAAAGTTCTTGATGTTTGTTGTATTCTTCTTTAAAAGCCTCAGAATCAACTTTAATTCCCTTTTCTTCAGCTAGCTCCTCAATAATCTCAATTGGAAAACCATAAGATTGGAATAATAAAAACGCACCAGGCCCATCAATGTTTCCTTTTTCTGCTAATCGTGAAAACTTAGTCAAGCCCTTTTCTAAAGTAACTTTAAATTTTTCTTCTTCTAATTTCAAACCAGCCAAAATCTTTTCTTTATTATTTTCTAATTCAGGATAAGAATCAGAATAGTTTTCAATAACTACTTCCGCTAACTTAGCAGTAAAGTTTTCTTTAATATCTAATACCTTTCCTAAACGAATAGCTTTTCTAATTAACCTTCTTAGAATGTAACCTTGATCAACATTAGATGGAGTAACACCATTTTCATCGCCCATCAAGAAAACTGCAGCTCTAAGGTGATCTGCAATAATTCGCATGTTACTCTGTTCATCAGAATATTTCTTACCACTTAATTTTTCAATCTGATTAATAATTGGTAAAAACAAATCTGTTTCATAAGCACTTTTTTCACCATTAAGAACTGCTAAAGTTCTTTCAAAGCCCATGCCTGTATCAACATTCTTTTTTATTAAAGGAACTAAATCGCCTTCTTGCTTACGATTATAAGTCATGAATACATTGTTCCAAATTTCTACCCAACGCTCATCATTTTCATCAAACTTCTCTGGTGCTTCTTCATCACCACTCCAATAAAATATTTCACTGGAAGGACCACAAGGCCCTGTGTCTCCTGCTGACCAGAAGTTATCTTCTCCAAGATAAGCAATCCGACCTTCAGGAACTCCTAATTCTTTCCAAAGTAAAGCTGATTCCTCATCACGAGGAACATTACCCTTACCTTCATAAACTGTAAAAGCCAATTTGTTCAAAGGAAGGTTTAACCAATCAGGAGATGTTAAAAATTCAAAACTCCAAGCAATAGATTCTTTCTTGAAATAATCTCCTAAAGACCAATTTCCAAGCATTTGAAAGAAAGTATTATGAGTATCGTCTCCAATATTTTCAAAATCAACAGTACGTAAACATTTTTGAATATCTACTAATCTAACTCCAAGAGGATGTTTTTCCCCCATTAAGAATGGAACTAATGGTTGCATACCCGCAGTTGTAAATAACACAGTAGAATCGTTAAGTGGAATTAGTGAAGCAGAAGGAATAACTACATGTCCTTTGCCCTTAAAAAAGTCTAAGTATTTCTGTTTAAGTTCTCTAGCTTTCATATGGAGGAAGAAACTGCTTCATTTTATATAAATTTCTAAAAAGAGTTTATAAAACAGCTCAGATTATAACTAAAAATGGTTACTAAGGTTAGCGTAGCAGAAGCATTTGAGCTAGAAAACACAATCTTCATAGATACTAGAAGTCCAGCAGAGTATGAAGACGACCACATCCTTGGAGCAATTAGCCTGCCAATTTTAGATGATCAAGAAAGACATGAAGTTGGATTGATGTATAAACAGATTTCTCAAGAGCTAGCTATTGAAAAAGGATTAAAATGTTATTCAGAAAAAATCCCAAACATTGTAAAAACAATTCAACCACATAAAGATAAAACAATTGTGGTTTATTGTGCCAGAGGTGGAATGCGTTCTGGAATTATTGCTTCTTTACTTGAATCAATTGGGATGAAGGTTTACCAAGTTGAAGGTGGTTACAAACTATTTAGAAATTATTTGTTAGATCAATTAAACAATTTCAAGATTAAACCGAAAGTTTATGTTGTTCATGGATTAACTTGCACAGGAAAAACAGATCTGTTGAAGAGATTTGATAACTTTGTAGATTTAGAAGGATTGGCTCAGCATAGAGGAAGTTTATATGGCGCTATTGGGTTGAAACCAAATTCACAAAAGAAGTTTGAGAATTTATTATTGGCAAGATTAAGAGAATTAAATGACCAAAAATCTATTTTAATAGAAGGTGAAAGTAGAAGAATTGGAAATTGTATTATGCCTGAATGTTTATGGAAAGCAATGGAAAAAGGAGAGAACATTATGATCACTCGTTCTGTTCCATTAAGATGTTCTGCAATGGTTAAAGAGTATTTCTTGAATCCGAAAATTGCTGAAGAGATTAAAGAGATAAGTAAAGGGTTAAGAAGAACAATTTCTAATAAGAATAAGGAAGAAATGATTCAGTTAATGGAAGATAAAGAATATGAGAAAGCATCAGAAATTCTTTTGGTTAAGTATTACGATCCTTTGTATGAACATTCATTAAACAGAATGACGTTTTCTGCCACAATTAATAGTGATGATCTTGATGAAGCTGTTAAAGAACTTAAGAAATATTTAGACTCTTAGAAATCAACTAAACTTTTCTGTCTAACTTTAACATCAACAACTTCTGCAATTGTTTTAAAATCATTCTTCATTTGTTCAAACAGTTCAGAATTTCTACCAGAATATAAATAAGAAGCAGGGTGTATTACCGGCACAACTTTAATGCTCTGTTTGAAATCAAACAACATCCCATGAATTGTTTTTATTCCAGTTTTACCAATAATTCTTTCTGTAGCAAAGTTTCCAATAGTTACGATAACTTTTGGTTTCATAACAGAAATTAATTTATCTAGTCTTTCTCTACAATTCTCAATTTCATCTTTCTTAGGATTACGATTTTCAGGAGGTCTACAGAGAACAGTATTTGTAATGAAAATATCTTCTCTCGATAATCCAGCAGAAGCCAATAGCTCATTAAGAATCTTACCAGACATACCACAAAAAGGAATACCTTGCTTATCTTCTGAAGCACCAGGAGCTTCTCCGATAAAGATTACATCTGCTTCTTTGTTACCAGAACCAAAGACTACTTGGATTCTATCTTTACATAACTCAGAACACTTAGAACAGTTAGAATATTCTTGTTTTAGTTCATCGAAGGACATAAAATAAAAATAATTAGTTAGTTTATTAATTTATCTTCTCAGACTATAAATACAAAGCTCGCTTTTTTGCAATCCATCGCCCAATTACTTTTGTAATAGAAAATGAAAAACAAATGAAAAATTAAAATTATTTAAGATATTGTGAAAAAACAGTATCATAAGCTTCAGATATTGATAAAGGTTGTAAATCAACAACCCGGGTTGCTCCAGCTCTTTGTAATCTGTTTTCTAGATCTGTTCCAATAACCTTAGCTTTTCCTTCAGAGATTTGAACAACAACAACAGAAGTATCATTATTAGCTGGAAATGCACGGATTCTCCGTACCAGATCTAAACATGTAACCGCAGGATTATCTATTCCGCCTTCAACTTCAGGATAATTTACTCCCGCCGCAGTATAGACATTTAGCACAATTAAGTCATATGGTTTTAAAGACAAATCCGTTAATGCCTCCCCAGCACGAGCAAAAACGTCAAAATCAACATCTTGTCCTCGCGCTATAGCATTTCTATAATAAACTGTAGAATCATTTTCAATATCAACCCAAGCAATTTGTTTTTTATTTGACATGTTATTATTTCCAAACATCCAAACACTAAAAATAAGTAAAAAATAAGAATTATTCTTTCTTACTATATTCTGCGTAACCACAACTGCCACAAACAACTCTGTCTTTGTGCTTTCCTAAGAAAACTCCAGGACCACACTTTGGACAACTCATGTTCTTACGTTTGATAGTATCACCAGAAATTTCGTAAAGATTACCTTGCTTCTTGCCTTCCTTCTTTACTTTTTGTACTACTTTTTTATCTTTTGGCTTTCCGCCTTTTTTTGCCATATTAAGCCTCCTTAGATTAAGTTTAATCTTCAGCTAAATTTCTTTATTCAGCTTTTTCTTCTGTCTTTTCTTCAACAGGTGTTTCTTTTGCAGCCGCTTCTGCTTCTTTTGCAGCTTTAGCTTCTTCTGATGCCTTCTTCTTAGTTTCTACTTCAGCAGCCTTAGCTTCTTCTGCACTCTTACGATCTTCTTCCATCTTTTTCTTGATGTGTTTAGTTAACATTTCAATTTTGTCTTTAGCTTCCATATTATCATAGATAATAGCTTCAAAGTCTGCTAACTTTTGACCAAAATTAGTGTAAATACTCTTAACAACGATTAAGTTAATATCTTTCTTAGTTTCTTTTGTTAACACTTCTGCTAACTTAACATTACTTGGAGTGATATCATCAAACTCAATGATACCTTTAACCTCAATTCTGTTTAATAAAGGATTTTCCTTTTTTTCTTGGATTGTAATTTTCATATTTCTTTCCTCGTTTATCTTACTTTAATTGCGTATTCGCCCTTAACTGTTACTTCAACTTTATCAGCGATCATAGATTTCTCAACATCTTTGATGAAAAGTCTACCTTGCCAACTAGTTGTAAAGCTTGTTGATCCACATGATGGACAAGTGTCGCCTTCAACGAATAATTTGCATTTTTTACAAGCTTTTTTCTTTGCCATTTTTATTCCTTAGATTCCTCTTGCTGATTTTGTTGTTCTAACCATTCGATTTTTCCTAGACCTTCTTGTCGCATAGTTAACCCAATTTTTGGATTGTTTAGATCTTTATAACTTACTGCAATGATTCTTGCTTTACATTTATCACCAACCTTTAAACTTTGGCCAGACTTCTTACCTTGTAAAACTTTATCTTTACTAAATGAAACGAAATCATCCATACTTTGTGAGATGTGAGTCATTCCTTCTACTCCACCAAGATCCATAAATGCTCCGAAATCAGTGATATCTCTTACTTTAGAGAAAACTAGTTCGTTCATTTCAGGCTTAAATGTTAGTAATTCAAACTCAGTATCATAATAAGCTGCCCCGTCTCCAGGAACAATAACTCCTTCTTGAACATCGCCAACATTTATTACATTTATTACAAAACCTAGATCTTTAGAAATAAAACTATCGTAGGTCTTCTTTACGTTCTCTAGTACAGCCTCTTTTTTGGCCATATTGAACATTTTAGGGGGTACTCGAATGAAATCTTTTGCTTTTACCTTATAGAACATTATTAGATACCTCTAAATATTATTGTTTAAGCTTAATTTAAGTTAACTGTTTATAAATATATCGGTAAGGAGTAAAGAAAATTAATTAGTTAAGAAATCAAAGACATTTTCAACAGTTCGCGTATTTTTCTTATAAATCTCAGTATAACCACAATTTTTACAAGTAATGGAAGTAAATTTCTTGTTTTGAACATCAAAAACCTTGCTCCAAAACCCGCCAGCCATACGCAATTGTCCTTTTTCGTATTCAAGATGATCACACTTTGAACACTTGTAACTTTTCTCTTTCATTTTAGTTTAAGAAATTCAAGATGTTATAAATCTTATTAAGAAAAAAAGAAAAAAAGAAAAAATTAATACCCCCGACAATTTTCACAGTAGTATCTATTTGCATTTTCAACTACAATTCGTTTGCCACACCCCTTACAACAACGTTGTATTTTAAATTTTTTAACCTCTTGAAAAACGTGTTGTTTCAGTTTGATCACCTTCTTTTTTTTTGCAAAGAAGAGAGTTTAGAAAAGTTTCCTTCCCAATTCACCTTCTTTTTTTAGTGTGTGTCGTGGCACTATGCCTAAAAAAACACCCGCTTTTAAAAAGAAAACAGAACAAGTATATAAATTTGTCGCAGTTTTACGTCAATAAAAACTTATTTTCAAAAGTTTTTAAGCCGCATATAAAGGACTTTGTAATTTATATACGACGAGAAGATTAAATCTTTTAAGCAGCAAAAATTCTTAAAAATAATGTTTCCAGGGTTAAATTTGTTTTTTTTACAAAATATTTAAGCAATTAAAGAAATAATTTCTGAGCGCATGAACACCATAATCAGTCCAATTGCGACCATAATTCCCCAATAAATTCTATTCCAATGAAAAACTTTTAATCCATCAAAGTTTCCAAAAGGAATTAAATTAAACAAACCAAGCCAAGCATTAATAAAAAATCCAATAAAGAACACCGTTCCAAATTGTGGCAATATTCCTGTTAAAACTAAAAATATTGCTGCTAAAATATAATTAATAGCGGGTCCAGCGATACTAATAATTCCATTTTCTTTTCTTGTGATTTGACCAGAAATCATTACGGCACCAGGAGCAGCAAAGATAAATCCAATAAAAATTGCTAAGCCTACTGCCATGTACAACATTTGATCAAATGCACGAAACTCGGCTACGCAACCAAATTTCTGGGCAGCAAGTTTATGAGCGAGTTCATGTAATAAGAATCCTAATCCAGCAGTAAATAAAGCAATAATAAAGTAAATTAAGAATTGTACAGACAAAACATTTGAAATTGTCCCATCAATTATTGATGTGTTTGTTAAAACAAAGGCGAAAGCTAGGGAAATTGCTAACCACGCCTTAGCAATATCAACTAACTCAATCTTAGAAGTCTTAATCTTTCCCAGTAGTATCGTTTTGTACATCGTCTTTATCTTCTTCTTGATATGAGTTATCTTCTTTATTAGGAGATAACTTTTTTTCTAATTCTTTCTCACTCGCAGCTAATTCTTCTATTCTTTCTTTCAAATATTCTTTTAGCCGTTTAGCCTCTTCTTCCATAGTAACCAATAAACTCAAATCGTTAAAGTTCTCTTCAGCACATTCTTGGCAATAGTAATCAGAAGTATCTTTTATTTTATAACCCGCTTCCTCGTTACAAATAATACACCTTTTTCCCATCTTTATGTTCTTAGAACATCCTTATTTAAAAAAGTAACGAAAATTAAAGAAGAATTCTCTTAATATCATTTATTTCAGATTCCGTAACAGCACAACCATTATACTTAGTTGCCCACAATACAGAATCAAGTAATTTGCTTTTACCACCTTTTTCTGGAGGGATATAAGCATTTAAAATTCCCAATTTGTAGGCAACAGAAACTAACTCAATAGAACGAATAATTTTAATATCTTTTAATTGTGAACTAAACTTGTCTCTGTTTGCAGGATCTGTTTCAACTGGGTTTTTAAAACGAAATTCTAATAATTTTTCTAGTTGTTTACTATCTTCAATAAAAAGTCTTAAAGTTCTTTCATCCATAACTAAAGTATTAGATCCAGTTTTCATTGCTGCAACGACGGATTCCATTTCTCCAGCTTGAATGATGTCCATTCTTTTCCCCTTAACTCTAAAAGTACTATTGGCAAGAACTTGTAGTTGTTTAACTTTTGTGGACAAGGGTTCTTCATAAACTTCTAAGACTCCATCTCGAATCATTTTCATAACTTGTAAGGCTTCAAACTCAAACCGGCGAATATTAATCGGTCGCTCAACTAGTTCTAATTTAACTGCAGGAGTAATGTAAAACTTCCCCCCATAAACTTTCTTTAGTTCTGGAAGAATCCAATCTAACCGAGACATAACTAATGAAATTATTGGTCCTGCATCAAAAAAAAGAGCTTTCACCATTTTATTTCCTCTTTTTTGGGCTTGTTCTTCGCCCAAACATCAAAAAAAAGAGCTTTCACCATTTTATTTCCTCTTTTTTGGGCTTGTTCTTCGCCCAAACATCAAAAAAAAGAGCTTTAGTCATTTCACACCACCAAATAAACTAATTGCTAAACTAAGTCGTTTATCCTCTGAAATTGTTCCTTTAGCAAATTCTAAAGCAGTAGTCTTACCAGCGTAACTTTGCAAATCCCAATTAGATAATCCCATTAGTCCTGCTGCTTGCCCCATAGATAATCCTTTGCCAAGAAGAATCATTCCTTTCTTAATTCTAGCAGCTTGCATTACATCTTGAAGATGCATCTTAACCTTCGCATCAGATTTTCCAATGATATTAAACAGAGACTTTACAGATTTATTATACCTTCCAAGGTTTCTAGCACTTAATTGTTTGATTGCAGAGTCAATTTCCACCACAAGGTCTTTTTGTTCCTCTTCAGGCATGCGTTGGATAACTTTTCCAAGAGAATAAATGAAAACAGTAATAGAAATAAGGTCCATATCTTTTTGAACTGCAACATCTTCAATTGCATGATCACTTAACTCTTTAAGCAATAAAGAAACATTAGAATCTTTCTTTTGAAGAATGTCTTTAGTTTTAAGAAGATCAGCAATAATTTCCTTCTTAACTCCCTCTTTCATAGTTAGAAGAATATGTTTCTGATTTATTAAAGTTTTGTCTTGCAAATAGTTAAGTTTATATTCTTAAAATGATTGATTAGAACAATGGCTTATTCAGTGACACACATTATTCTTACGATTGTACTGTTAGATTTGTTAAGACATTATGTTTTTGGTAAGAATAAATTTCCCCGATATTTATTAGTGATTGGAGGAATTGCGGGACTTCTTCCAGATATAGACATACCAATTGGATGGATTTACAATCTCTTTACTGGAGCATCTGTAAACTTTCACGGTGGACTTACTCACTCAATAATTTTCCCAATAATTATTGTGATGATAGGATTATTCCTTCACTTTTACAAAGACAACCAGAAATGGGCAAAAATTATGTATGTAGTTGCATTTGGATTATTCTTTCATTCAGTGCTAGATTGTATGTTTGGTGGATATAAATCGTTCATGTGGCCTTTCTTTGTTAACAACTTATCATTTTGTCCACAGTGGGGAATTAGTGGTTACATGCAAAGCATTGATGCCATCATCCTAGTAGTGTGGTTAGTACATGAAGAAATCCATAAAAAAATTAAAGATTATATTTAAAAAATTATTTTAAGAAAGGCAAGAGTTTAGGTAAAATCATACTTCTAACAAATTCTCCCCTACTAGTATAAGGACCGTCTTTAGCATTTCCAGCGAGGTAATAATCTCCGGATTCTAAAGCAGATCGAAATGTTCCCGCGTTTTTTAAATTGTCTTCAGCAACATAAAGGCCAGTTAATTTACAATGTCCTAATTCTCTATGTCCATCAGAACTTGCAAAAGGCAACACTGGATCATTTGCACCACAACCACTTTGTTGAAGTTTTGTAGCTGCCCGATTAGATTCTTTCAGCCCATACCACAACAGATCAATGTTATAAGAATCATGAACTTCTACAAAATCAGACAATCTACAAGTTTCAGTAATTATTGGTTCCTCTTCTGCATTAGCAACCCTGAATCCAACCCCATCCTTAACGGAATATGGTGTACTTAAAACAACTAACCCATTTCTTTCTCTAATATCCTGAATTACAGTGAGAGGACTATCTTGATTGGAAAATGATTCTTCTCCGTCAAAATCAATCGCTATGAAATCTAAAAAGCCCCCATGAACTTCTGCAGTTCTTACAAAATAACCTTCTTTAAACTTAGCCATTTTCCCAGGAGTCAATTCTTTAAAATCGGGATGAGAATGTAATTCTTGAACAGCATCGTGATAAGTAAGGATTCCTGCGGGTCCGGAACGCTCTGTTAATCCAACTAATCCTGGCGAACCCAACATTTCCATTTTGTCTTCTAATGTTCGGTTTATACTAGGATGACAATGTAAATCACAAAGCACAAGATTTTCTCCATTAGCAGATTGAATTATTGGAGGCGATCTATTCTTAGTATTATTTAAGTATAAAGAAGCAGCAGCTCCAATTCCCCCAACAGCAACAGCACCAAAACCAAGACCTAATGCTTGTAATACCTTTCTTCTTGTAATCTCCATATTAATCTTCAGGATAAAACCCATTTAAAAACATTATCACTAAAAAGGAAGAATGGGGCCGCCGTGATTTGAATTTCCGCAGTCTTTAACTGTCACGGATTCCACGACCCCCAGCCGTGGGTGCTAACCAAGTTACACTACGGCCCCAACAGAACATTAACAAACAAATACATTTAAAAACTTTATCGATAACATTTCTATATGGCAAAAGTAAAAGAATGGTTAACATTTTGGTTATTCTTATTTTCATATTCAATAACATTAGGCTTAACTTTCTTAGACCATTACGTGTTAAAGATATTAACATTTAACCATGAAATAATTTTTGGAATTACTGTGGTGGGAGGAATTGCTCTAAGATTATTTTGTAAGGCATGGTTAGGACGATTCTTTAGCATCCATATAAAAATTAAAAAAGAACATCAGGTTGTTAGAAAGGGATTATACAAGTATGTTAGACATCCAATGTACCTATCAACACTTTTAATTTTTCTAGGCTTTGCAGGAATATTCTCATCAATATTGGGAATCATCTCTACATTTGTGTTAATCTTTCCAGTGACTTTGTTAAGAATTCATCGTGAAGAATATTATTTAAAGAAAAAGATGAAGAAACGTTATGAAGAATACACAAAGAAAACTAAGAAATTAATTCCTTTTATTTATTAAACAACCTCAGCAACAATACTTCTTAACATGTGTTTCTTAACTCTAACTTTAATCTTCTGACCAAGCGGAATTCTTTTCTCAATCCCAATAATTAAAGGATAAGTTCCAAGTTGTCTACAGAAAGTAGTTTTGCCATCATACATTTCTGGATAAACATCTCTTAAAATAGTTCCAATAGGAACTAATCTTTCTAATAAAGGAAAATCTACTTTCTGCCTAATTTCATTTCTCCACTTCCAATAATACTTTTTATTTTTCTTCCAAAATTTATTGCCACCATGCTCTTCAATGTAAGTTCCCGGAAGAATTGCAACTTGCCGAACATTAATACGGCGTAACATTAATCCATCATCTAAAACGGAAAGTAAAGCTTCCATGTTTCTCTGATGAGTTTCTTTATTCTCACCAAGCAAACCAAGGATAATGTTAATTCCTGGCAAGAATTTAGGCATGCCATTTTTTCCTCTTTCCGCACCATATTTGTTAATTATTTCAATAGCTTTTCTAGCTACGAACGGAGAAGTGTTTAAGCAGTTAGCTTTAATAACATCTAAATCAAAACTTTCGATGCCAAAAGCGGCAATGTTTCCTTCAGTACAATATTCAACAATGGCCTTAGTTATCTCTTCCCCTTCTTTACTGATAACAGAGTTCGGATTTACATTATCAATATGTAATACTTCTATCTTAGGACATTTCTCTCTAATTTCCTTTAGCATTTCAATAGGATTATCAGAAGCGTAAAAATCTGCTTGCTTTCCCAATCTAAATAATCTTGCGCCTTTTTGATAATATGCAACTACTTCATTAACCACATCTTTCATTTTACGATTAGAAAATTTGTTTTTTAGTGGTTCTGTGCAGAAGGAACATTTTCCAACTTTGCAGCCACGGCCAGTTTCAATCTCAATAACACGACGATCGGGGATTTCTAAGAGAATATCTGCAGACATCTCAGAGATTTTCTTTAAATCACTAAAAGAAAAATTATAATCTTTAACTTCGTTAAAAATACTTAAATCAACTTTCTCAGAGAACTTTCCGCCCTCTAATTGTGTTCCAAGTACAGCGGGACCGGTAAGAATCTTTTTAACATTCAAATCTTTAACTAAAGAAATAACTTCTTTTAGTGTTCCAGGTTGTGCTGTTAAATACTTTCCAGGAACATGAACACCAACAATCACAATTAATTGTTCTGTTTTGTTAAGAATTTCTTTAGCATCATTCTTAGTAAGGTTGTAAACAAAAATGTTAGTTTTTTCATGTGGCTTAGGCTCTTTCTTAACTCCCTTCAACTGTTTCCACAGTCTCAAATCATCAATTGTAAGATAATTAACTGAATGTCCTTCAGAAAGAAGTTTGCCATATAAGTACCTAGGATAAGTCCCTAAGTAAGGAGGAACACCTAACCCAGAAGCTTCATCTGTATAACAATCAAGTATTGTATAATGCATAATATAGAATAATAACTTAACTTATTTAAAGTTAATTAAAAGAAAGAAAAAGAAAAAAGATCATTTTCTGTTTTTTAGAGTATTTCTCTTATCCAAAACAAAGTAAAGGATAGCTCCAACGATAGCAATTATTAAGATAAGCACAACCCAAGGCCAGACTGGTCTTTTGACTTTCTCTTCAGTTACTTCCTCAACACTTTCTTCAACTACTTCTTCAGTTGATTCCTCTACAACAGGAGCTAAAACTTCTTCTTTCTGTGCAATAGCAAAGTAACTAAATCCAGGCGTTTTTGCACTGTAATGGATATAGGTGCCGTCATCTTCACCAACAGTTGTTGTTAATTCAACCCAAGAATCATCAACAAACCTAAACAAAGCAATATTATCTTTAGTTAACATTTCATCATTCAACCAAGATTTAAGAACCTTAAAGTCAATTTGAGAATTTTGAATGTCCCCCCTTTAAGAACTAGGCTTTTAGTAATTTCGAAGTACTTGTAGGTTTTTAACTCAAGATCCTTTATTTTACTAGGCAAGGAGTCCTTTTTCTCAACTTTCATCCACATGCCATAAAGTTTTTTACTTGCCTCGAACCGAACTTCAGTAACGCCAATTTCACCATTGTCTACTGAAACGGTAATGCTTTCTCCTGCATCTATGGTTTCCCAGATTTCTTTAGCAAACTGTCCTGCTACTTGTGATGTCGCAGAACCACCACCACTCCCACTAGAAGTGGTTGTAGTAGTTGTAGTTGCTGCTACCGCAGCGGCAGTTGTTGTAAAAGAAGCAGTAGTATTAGTTTGAGTATTTCCTGCATTGTCCGTACAAGTTACGTTAACAGTATAAGCAGTACCTGCAGACAATCCACTAATTGTTGCATTATAAGGATTTGAACCACTTAATGTTCCACTTACAGACCCAGGGATAGTAAGATAAGTACAATTAGCAATATCAGCAGTTGCATCAGTAGCGTTAACAGTTAAGTTTCCAGTAGTTGTTGAAAGCGCAACAGCACTCAAATTATTAATTACAGGAATAGTATTATCATAAACAATGTTTACTGTAATTGAATTGTTTAAATTATTTAAAGTATCATTAGCAAAAATAGTAATAGTATGATTAGCTTCTGCCACAGATAATAACGTAAAGTTTAAGGTAGCATTCCAATAACTACTAACATTTGATGCAGTTAAATTAAAAGCGTTAGTACCATTACTAATTTGGAATAACACAGTATCAATACCAATTGTAGCATCAGTAATGGAAACATTTAACAGAACTGTTGAGGTTGAATTACTATAATAAGTTCCATCAGTTGGATTAGTAAATGCACTTACAGCAGGAACAGTATTATCAATAGTAACTTCAGTAACACTAGTATTAGTGGTTGTATCACCAGTTGAATTAGTTGCGTTAACAGTTAAATTGTAAATCCCATCTGAAACAGTTGTGGTATCAAGAGTATAATTAAATTCAATATCATCAACAGTATCATTTACAATTGTAGTATTGTAAATTAATACACCACTTGTAGAGTTATAAAAGTAAAAAGTTACATTAGTTACGTTATTCGCTGCTATAGTTGCATTTAATAATAAGCTTCCACTAACATTTTGTCCAGACGTTGGAGATATAACGGCAGGAGAAGTTAAGGCAAAAGCCAAACCAATAAAAATTAAAACTAGCACAAAACTGATTATAGATATCTTTTTGTTCATCATCAACACCCTCTTTTCTTAATTATTTGTAGAATAAAGAAGTAATCCTATATAAAAATGTTGATTTATAGAACATAGTTCTAGGTATGAATTTAAGAAAAGTATGGACTTGCCGAGACTTTCGTGCAATGATGCAGGTCGAACTCGGGTCCCACGGCTGCCAGCCGTGAATAATAACCGTTATACTACAAGCCCAAATTATCATTACAAATAAAAGGGCTGATATAAAAACCTAACGAAAATATTGTTGCAAATAAAAGAATAAAGATATAACAGAAATTAACTGACAATCAATTTATCAAGTTCTATTGAGAATTCATCAATTTTCAACTTTAAAGCATCAACAACCGAATCAAGATCTATGATCATCTTGTTAAGTTTTCTCCACTCCTTTTGGCGATTCTTTAAACTACCAGCTCCCCTAACTCTAGCATGTTGAAGGCGAATATTATTTAATAGTGACTTTAAAGATGTTTTTCCACCACCAGTTTTACGAAAGAGTTCTTCTGCCAGCTCTGTCAACTTATTTAATAACTCTAAATAATGGCCTCGTTTATCTTCTGGCAAACTAGAAATTAATGCCTGCAGTTCATGAGCAGCTTTTTCTTTAAACAAGTGAATCTTTCGTTCAATAATTCCAGCCTTAGATACGTAGTCTCGAGCGTTCTTTAAGCTCTCATCTACAAGATCTAAATCATGAGTGGAAATTATTTTATGATCTTTATCATCACGAGGATGAAGATTATGTTTAAGTTCTGTTAATAACCCAGACTCTAGATCTACCCACTCTTTTTCTTTCTTAGCTACTTTGCTTAATTTTTTAACAACTTCAGAAACATCCCCAGTAGTTGTATATATAGGATAAACCGGAATAATCACATTTCTTTCATCATTATGATCTTTAGAGAATTCTATTGGAACTCCAGAAAACTTTATTCCAGAATGCTCTACGGCAGAACAAGGATTTTCTGGATGGTCTTTCCCTTCTCCACCCCTGCCTCTTTTAGAATGTTTAAAGTTAACAATATGGAAATAAACATACTTCTCATCCTCTCCAATGCTTTTCTTGTAAACAACAACTCCTTTTGGTAACTTCTTAAAATTAATTCCTCTTAGTTGAGGATATTCCTTAGACAATTCGGTTAAATGTTCAAAACGAGATAGCTCATCTTCAAAATTAATAATAAATCTTCCTTGCGAATCATTGGCAATTACTTCTTGCAGTACCCTTAGTCCACCATTAATTTGTGCCATAACACCAACTTTAAATTTATGAGAAACACCATCAGGAGAATGATCATAAATCTTCTTTCCAGTTTCATCTAAAGCGACATCATTATGGTCTTCAAATACTGCTCTTCCAACCACACGACATTTTTGTTTAGATAAATACTTTTGCCAGCCGGTTAAAACCATTGGAGGATCACCACCACGAGAAGAGATTAACTGTAACAACAAATCTCTAGGAATCCAAACATAACCATGATCACCCCAATCAGTATCCCAAGAATTTCTAATTTTGAAAGCTTCAACAGTATTCCCACCATGTTTGTAATGACTATCATAACCTACGATAACCATGGCATGCCCTCCCCGATTACGATTGGGAACCAAGTTATAAAGAGAACCATTAAATGACATAAAATTAGCTGGAACGTCTATTCCAAAATAAATAGGATTCTCTTCAATCAATGCCTGAATCCATTGTTCAGGATCGTGAGAAGATAATGAACGCACCTCAGAAATCCTTTTCGTTTGAGCATCAGTAGCACAATTATCAGGTGGAACTTGTAAATATTTTCTAGTCCTAGTATCTTCAAAACTCCACAGTTCTTCAAAACAATCTCCAGTATTTAATAGATTATGAGTAACATCATGTAAATAACATCCAGAGTCTGCCCTTTTATCTCCACGAGAATAATACCACAAAAATAGCGGGGAAAGATACTTCCATTTTTTCCCATGAATACGATTAAAGACATATTCAACAATTGATGCTCCCGAAAAAGCTGCACAAGATCCAGAACGTCCTTGAGAACGAATTTCCAAGAACCAGGGAGAAAGGTCTACAAAAACTCGTTTGTCTTTAGGGGGCTTTGGTTTAGAAGGTTTATACGGAGGAATTGGTGGACCTGGCTTTGGAACATCTGGAATTCCCGGGTCAAAGTGTGAGGGATCAAACGGAGGATCTCCTGGTCTGGGAGGACCACCACTAGGAGGAGGAGGAGGACTAAAGTCATCAGTATTCCCGTCATGGGGAGGAGTATCAGGATTACCATCATCTTCTCTGAGTGGTTGCAATATCCGATCAATAAAACGCCAGAATCCGCTTGGATCTTCAGGTTCTCTTCTTGACATCCAACAAGATAACATTCGTATCAAATAGTAAATGGAAACGATTAAAGCTATCCACCAAGACACATCTAGAAATTGTTGTAATCCACCTGAAACAGTATACCTTCCAAAAGATTTCAAATGAAATCCCATGGCATTAATTATCCACAATATTAACAATGCCAATATTGCTTTAACAAAGTTCCAGAAACAAGGTTCTTTTGGCAAGGAATATAATAATAAAGCAAGAGAAACAATTGGAGCACCAATTAAAAAAAGTCCAATAGCTGTTGCCCAACCTGCGCCAGTGGCCGCCAACACTTGGTCAGGAAGAAAAATTGCTGAAACCGTCGCCAAAATAGCAGAAATAATTAATGCTTGCGGTCTTTTAAAGATATTACCTAATAATTTGCTGGTTAATGCGTAGAGAATAGCGAAAATAAGTATCCAAATTAAAATTCTAGTAAAAGCAAGAACAACACTTGGCCCAGCTATTCCTAAGAATCCTAACGAACCAAGGTTTAGAATGGAAAACCAAACTTGTTGTACTGTTGCCATTACATCTGCCATCTTTTAGTTAGTAATAGTAAATAAGCGCGTTATATAAATATTACTCTAATGCACAAACAGTATTATCTTCACCAGTAATTTTGTACATTTCTAACTCAGCTTCTTTTCCTTCTCCAGTAAAAACATCAATATGTTGCCCAGTAACACCAGTATCTGTTACAGAATAAATTTGTTGATCATAAGGAGAAGGTAAAGTTGGAATTGTAATTTGTGTTCCAGGAGCAAGTATTGCAGGATCAACTGCTACAGTACCTTCAATTAACTCATTTCCTTGAGCATCTAAATCTTTATCATTAATGTGCCAAGAATCCCAATAATAACCCAAATAATCATTTTGTAAAGTTTTTCCCCAACCTTCCAATTGTACGGTTTCTAAAAAGTCTTCTTTGAAAGTTCTTTTTCCAGCATCCGTATCAACTTCTAAGAAATTACCAGAGAAATCTTCTTCATGAGGTGTATAATAACCTGTAATGTACCAACCAGAAGTACAATCTTCTTCAGCAGGCACTTCATCTTCTTCTTCCACTGGTTCTTCTTCTGTTACAGGTTCGTCAACTTCTTCTTCAACGTAATCAACTTCATATGATTCTTTTTCTTTTTCTAATTCTTCATTAGCCTTTTTCTCATAGAAGTATTCTTCATAATAATCTTCACTATAACTTTCATCAACAACTTTTTGATTTGGTTCAACTATAACAACTTGAATGTTATCAATAGTAATTTCTTCTTGTTCAATCTCTTCAACACAACCAATGATTAAAAAAACAAAGATTAACAATAAGAATACCTTTATGAATTTCATTCTAAACCAACCCTTCAATTTCTTCACTAGTATTGGCCTGTTCAGCTTTTTTATTTTCTCTAAACTGAATAAATCTTGGGAATCGTAATGCCAAACCGCTTCCACAAGTATGATGTGGACTTTTAGTTATTTCTGCTCCAAAGACTTCTACAATTATTCCAGGCTCGAACCAAACATCTGGATGCATTTCTTTTTTAATTACTAAACGAGCAGGTTTCTTATCAAGTTTATACTTCTTTAATTTCTCTGGAAGTTCTGCAATCAATTCATCAGTTAATCCAGTTCCAAGTTTACAAAAAGTTTCAAAGGTATCGTTATCATGATTATAAGAAGCACAAAGTAAAGCGCCATAACCACCGCTTCTTTTACCCTTACCATAAAAAGAACCGACAACTGCTAAATCAAAAGTATCAACCATTTCTTGCACATACTCTTTTTTCCACTTGATCCAGTTCCAACCACGAACTCCTGCTTGATAATAAGAATCTTCAGCACGAGATTTCATGAAAATTCCTTCATATCCAGACTTAAGCATCTTTTTGAAGAAAATATCAATTTCTTTAACATCATCTGTTATAATTCTTTCAGTTAAAG
>Ga0233437_1001793_pt1 | contig 36362 bp, 29 predicted proteins | sample SI_122_August201_FD_182714 | JGI IMG/M metagenome (GOLD analysis project Ga0233437, IMG submission 182714) | Seawater microbial communities from Saanich Inlet, British Columbia, Canada - SI_122_August2016_200_MG | ecosystem: Environmental > Aquatic > Marine > Inlet | place: Canada: British... | reverse complement strand
TTTTACAAAATCTCGTCTACTCATCTGTACCATTACCTTTTTCCTTTCAAATCATGATCATTTTATAGGGTATTAACCTATCCAATAGGACGACTACCGCCAAATTTATTCTTGGCGCAGACGCTTCCGTCGCCAAATGGTTATCTATTCGGGTGAATGGTTCAATCGAAAACGCATTAACCAAAGGGACAGTAAAGGGATGGTTCCTATACAGTCTTCGCGAGTGCAACGAAGCGATCTCGAAATCTTTCTGCATTTAAGATCCCGAGTTTGCCGCGGTCGTTCCACTCCCTCGCAAAGACAGAATAGGGTTGTCGTCAAAAAAGCTGAATTAATTCGGGTGCTATTTAAAGGTAATTTGAGTGGTGAGCTCCACCTTCGCACGGTTGTAGTCCCTACTACCTTTAATTTTATTTGTGTACAATCGATAGGTCGGGGCAAAAACCACGGCTCCCCAATCAGACTTATGGAGGGTGTAAGTATAGGATAGCCAGAGATATGAGAATCTGCTGTCAACGGCTCCAGCAAGATCAGGTGAAGTTGTTGCCTGATCATACCAGGCCACCAAGACGCCCGGTCCTAACTTACCGACCATCTTCATGCGAGCGATCCAGCCATTATAAGCAGCTAGACCAGCAGTTGAATCTGAGACTGACTGACTGGTAAGTCCAGTGAAGGCTGAGAGTTTAAATCCCGCCAGTTTGGGCAGGGCAAACTCGGCACCATATGTTATGGGTGCAGGTCTCCCTTTGTCTGCCAAAGTCATCAAAAAATGAGGTGTCATTTTGAAACCAAAAAAGGAAACTGGATAAGTCAGATAAAGCGAGTATTGATCTTTGGTATCTGATTCAGCAGAGGTGGTCATGGTGATAGTGGTATCTAATATAATGGCTCCACTGTCTTGACTAATAATGTATGAAATGGTCGTATCACTCTGGGAAACAAAATTTTTATCTACAACTTTATTACCATCATTATTATCCACCAGAATTTTTAAATCGAGGGGTTGACCACCCAATTTGTAGTTCAAATCAAAACCATGAGCTGCATTATTGTTGTAAGTGTCCCAGGCTTTATCCAGGATAATTTCCGGGTAAAAATGAATGTCCAACATGGGGTTGTGTGGTAATGGGATAATTCCCCCGGACCAGCCAAGTTTCTGCCCCTGATGTCCAAAATAGAGTTCCATGAAATCAACAGTTCCTCGGCCCGCACTGGGATTACTCAGGGAGGTTGGAAGGGTGCCCGTTCCGAATTTCCCTGTCCAGTATGTACCTGCGTTGTGCCCCAGTCTCGTATTAAAAAAATAGCCACCACCAATGTCTGCTTTGATCATTAAACGGGCACGGTAATAATAATAAAAATCTTCTGATTTCGTGCCATACTCTCCATTGTCTGTAACATCAAATCGTGGTCTGAGTCGAGCATCCCCCGAGAAGGTGATTTCCGCATAGGCATTTGAAATGAAAAATATTATTAATACAAACCAGAGCTTTTTGTTAATCATGATCTTTCCACCTTTTACAATATGTCTAACAATATTTCTTGCCCTCTATTCAATTATTTTTAACAGAATCTCCAGGCATGCCTGATCAATATAGCCATCTAAAGGGTATTGAGCTTAATAATGTGGGGATATGATTAAATTTTTTCTGCATACATTGAAGCTTTTAATGGGATTTTGTGGCTGAATAAATGACTTAAACTTTGACCCAATGACGTTTGAGCGAATGCCACCAGGCAAAGCTCATGAAATAGGCAAAGAGGTAGTTTCCAATGGTGATCATGATAAAAACCCGCAGGATATCCCATCCACTCCCATTAAGGGTGAATTCTGGCACATAACCAAACAGGAAGGGTCCGATGTAAAGGAACTTGGCAAACTTGAACGCTGAAAAAGCTGTACGCCACATATTCGCCTTGGCAATGGCTGCACCAGCAAAGGCTGCAATACATACAGGTGGAGAAATATTCGAATCCTGGGATAACCAGTAAACGATCATATGTGCTGCGATGAGATTGACACCCAGGTGGGTCAGGGCTGGAACCGCGATGACAGCGGTGATCAAATAAGCAGCTGTTACAGGGACCCCCATTCCCAGAACCAGAGATGCCAGAGCAATAAACAGGATGGTCAAGAATAGACTCCCACCGGCCAGTTGAATTACAATATTAGCGAAAGTGAGGATGAGACCGCTAAAAGTGAGAACAGAAATGATGATTCCAATAACCCCTACCGTCCCCCCAATTTTCAGACTGTTCTCTGTCCCCTTAACTGCAGCATCCACAAAGCCTTTGAAATCCATCCTGGTTTCTGTTTTTACCCAGCTGATGGCGATGCAGGATAGAATGCCCGTCACCGCAGCAAATCCAGGTGAATAACCAGAAAGCATGATCACAGTGATTAAGAGTAGCGGGGTGATGTAATACCAACCCTGTTTAAATATCTCCAGAGCTGATGGACCTGATTTCGTGCCTTTGATGTTGTGAATCTTGGCTTCATAGTGGATCATGACAAACACTGAGAAGAAATACATTAGGGCTGGAAAGAGAGCAATGAGCATGATCTTTGGATAAGGTATTCCAGTCAACTCGGCCATGATAAATCCACCGGCTCCCATGATAGGTGGCATAAACATGCCTCCGATAGATGCTGCAGGCTCAATACCACCAGCCACATGTGGTCTAAAGCCCGCTTTTTTCATAAGGGGGATGGTAAAAGCCCCCGTAGAGACGGTATTGGCGATGGCACTACCAGAGATGGATCCAAACAAGCCACTGGCCAGGACGGCCATTTTTCCAGGTCCACCCAGGCGATGACCCACAGCCGCTAATGGGAAATCAATAAAGAAGCGCTGCGCACCGGATTTCTCCATAAAGGCACCAAATATGACAAACAGCACGACGTAAGTAGCCAGCACATTAGCCATGAGACCAAAGACACCATCCTCTTTATAAAATATCGTCGTGCACAATTCGGGAAAGCTGGCACCAGGATGGGCAATCAAAATTGGAAAATACATGCCATACACCCCATAGATCAGCAGCATTCCAGCCAGAATGACAAAAACGGGTCCAATTACTCGTCGGGCGACTTCGATCCCTAATAGTACACCAGCAACTGCCACAGCTTGATCCATTTGAGTTTCTGCACCGGCCCGATAGTTCAGAGCCTCATAGTTGAATATCCAGTAAGAGATGCTGATAATGGAGAGTAGCATGAGGAGATAATCCATAGGTCGCAGAGAAGGATAAGGAGATTTGTAAAGCATAAATACCAGGACATAGGTGATAAATACATATATGCCCCTGTGGAATTCGGTAGCGGCCGGCATCAGGGTCGCAGAGAGCATATAGAACAGAACCAATCCAACTGATAGTGTCTTGAAGACTATTGTTTCGATTCTATTCAGATCTTGGACCACGATGTTCCTATCGATTCAAATTTAGCATTCAACTGTGTCTAGCGGCTGTGGTGAATCTCTCTCTTTTTTACAACGAAATTTACGAAATTGACGAATTGTTATATTGTTTTTCTTTCCCTTCGTCCAATTCGCCTGCCAGTCCGATCCCTCAGCTCGTCTCGCTGAGCTTGTGTCATCCCGAGCGGAGTCGAGGGACGAAGTGCGAGTCATATGGTGATCAATATCCTTCGAGACTGCCCTCCGGGCACCTCAGGAAGACAAAATAGCTTTCCATGTTCTGTCTCGCTGAGGATACTCGAAGCGTGAGTCATACGGAAATCACCAGCCGTCGAGTATCCTCGCTACACTCGGCCTCAGGAAGACAAACCACTTATTTGACAGTGCCTTATGATTACTCAGCCATTGCTGGAATACTTAAGCCTTTTTCCTCCCAGAACTTTAGCGCCCCGGGATGAATGGGAGTGACTACGCCTTTGAGTCCTGTCTCCACTGCCATAGACCTGGCGGAATTATGGACAGACACCAAATATGCCAGTCCCTCCTCGTTATAGATTGAAGAGAGTATCTGATAGACCACATCATCTGTGACACTGGAATTTACCACCAGCAAAGCACCATCTTGAAATGAGGCAATATCTTCGGTCTGTCCTTTATATGTATTTGCTGGAACGGTCACAGCGGTGAAGAATGGATTTTTGCCAAACAATCCAACCGATGCTCCAGCGGGATAGGTATCCAATAATCGAATATCAGCTTGCATGGCAACTTCGATTATGGACGCACTGGGATAGCCGGTAAAAACCCAGAAGGCATCGAGCTGACCATTTTGCATAGCAGTCGCAGCATTGCGATAACCCAAAAACTCTCGATCCATTTTATCCCAAATTCCCAGGCTGGTGAAATAGATTTCAGCATTGGCTGCTGCTCCAGAGCCAGCATTCCCCACGCCGACTCGCTTCCCGACTAAGTCTAGGGGTGTATCTATGCCATCATTGGCTTTCACCACCAGTTGTGCAGGAGCTCCATAGAGATAGGCCATCACCAAAACATTGTTGTATTGATTCTCATCATTTTTAAGCTGGCCATGTGCCCCGGCATAAACATGCCCTGAGTAGGTTACTGCAAAGTCAGCTCTCTTGGAATTCACCAAACGAATGTTCTCTATGGATCCACCTGATGAACGAGCCAGTAATTTTTGTCCCTGCTTTTGCCCAATGGTTGCAATAGCGCTGGCGTAGTATTGAAAGGTACCGCCAGAGGGACCACCTGAGAAGGTATAGAGATCTTTCAATTTCGATTTAGCAGATTCAGAGTCTTTCGAACAGCCCAACAACAATATAGATATCATGAGCAATACAGAGAAATAGAGTGTTTGGCTTATTCTTTTCATCGTCATGACCATTCTCCCTTTTTATATAAACCGAATTAGCTAAAGCTATTAGTCATGCATTGTATATCAAGGAATAACTCGTGGAGGTGATCAGGAAAGAGTTGTTGCTGGCACGGGGATATCACCCGAATAAATTCGGGTGATATTAAAATTTGAATACTAGAGACGTATTACCTAAATGTTATCTGAGTTGTAAGCTCGATATTGGTTCTGGAGTAATCCAAGCTACCTTCGGTTTTTTGAGTATATAGACGATAGGTCGGTGCCAATGTCACTGCGCCCTGGTCTGATTTGTGAAGCGTGTAGGTGTAGCATATCCACATAAAGCTAGTTTTTGTTGGCTCCATACCGTCAGCATCCGGTGTGTACATGGCCATATCATACCAGGCTGTCAGGGCTCCTGGTCCCAGCTTACCCAGAAGCTTTGCACGGGCAATCCAACCACTATAGGCATCTGTGTCATCAGCATTTTGGCTGGTTATACCAAAATAGGCGGAAGCACCAAACCCAGCAATCTTTGGTAGTCCTAGACCAGCGCCATAGCTTACAGGTGCAGGATCCCCAGCGTCTGCTACCGTCATGAGGAATTGGGGTGTCACTTTGATACCGCCGAATGCCTTGGTGTAGCTGGCATCCATACTGTATTGATCTGTCGTGGTGAGACTGTCCAAGATATCTCCCTCTGAAGAAACTGTAACTCCGTCATTATTATCTACAAGCATCTTCAGGTCGAATTTGCCACCTGCCAGGCTGTAGTTGAAGTCAAATCCCGAAGCTGAAGCATTGTTATAGAGTAGCCAAGGAATATTGGCCATCTTTCCTGGGTAGAAATGCATATCATAGAGCGGGTTATGAGGAACGGGGATGATACCAGCTGCCCAGCCATAAGTCTTGCTCTGATGTCCAAAGTAGACTTCCATAAAGCTCAGGGTTGAACGACCTGCGCTGGCCAGGCTCACACTGGCCACAGGTTTTATCCCAGTACCAAATTTGGCAAAGTTTGCAGCACCATTATAACCCAGTTTGGTTTTGAAAAAGTAGCCATCGCCAATATCGGCGGCGACATTTAGACGGGCACGGTAAAAGTAGTAGATATTATCGGTTCTATTATCATAGCTACCTCGGTCAACGATATCCAGACGCGGACGGACACGGGCATCGCCTGTGATAGTGATATCAGCGTAAGTTCCGGTGACGACAATGGTGAGAATGATGAGAGATGTGAAAAATCGGCGCATGGTGCGGCTCCTCAAGCTAAAAGATTCCTTTCCCCCTCACACAGACTTGCAGGCAAGTCTATTCCCGTGAGCAGAAATCTTCTAATCTGATGCAATGCACGTGCCATGGTTGAGCATATACGTACCTGAACATGTTTTTCTAAGTATAATTCTAGTATCTTTTACAGATTTATTGAAACAAGTTGATAATCATGTGAATCAAAGTGTTTGAGGATTGGAGCTCACTTATTCATCTGCAAGCAGCTATTGGTCAAAAATGGCTTCATACTCCAAAGTCCAAGATGCACCGAGATGGATACTGAGACCACTATCAACCGCACCTGAGACACGATTGACATTGCTAACGCTTTCGTAAGAAATTCCCAGACCGATCCAACGTTCGCGATTCCAGTGTCTCATCAACTCAGTTGAAAGAATAAGTGATTTCTCAACAACACCTGTTGGGAAGGATTCTGAATAACCCGTTTCCATGGTGATTGAATCATTTTCCCAGGGTGTATCCCAGGCTTTTGAGAAGTCCCCTTCTCCCTGCCATATCATATCTATTTCTGTGTCTATATGCCATTTTTCACGAAGATAATAACGCGAGAGAACATTTAGTCTCGCAACATCACTACCCAGTTCATACCCAATAGGCATATTCCTGTGCAGGTACCATTCAGACGGATCTGGAGTCTTATAGGTTCTATTGGTGAGGGCAACACCCTCTATGCTCAAATAATAATTGGCACCAGCGTATTCATAACCCATTAATCCGCCCACTTCGTTGGGCTCTAAATCACCTTTGACTTCATAATCAAATTGAACATCATCTATAAGAAATTCAGCGTACAAATTCGATGTATTCCATTTATATCCAATTTCCAGTGTTCCAATAGTATTACCTAAAAGGCCAGGACCGTTGAGCTGCTCTAGGTGATAAAAAATAAAGGGGTTTAAATAAACCATATCTAAGCCTTGAGTATCTCGAGTATAGGTCAGAGCTTCGCTCAAAGCGATGTACCAGCGTAAGCTGGAAACTTCAAGGCGGTGTAATGACATATATCGCTTGTCTGATCCAATTTTATCAAGAGCCGATGTCTGGAAATAGAATCTGGCAGATAAGTTCTTTGAAATTGAATGATCAAGCGATAGTGATAATTGATCCATGGGTCGTGTATTGGCGCCCAAGAGAAGCTGCCCATGTCTCCCAGGACCTAACTGGCTATAAAATCGGCCAACTTGAATGACCATGCCACTTGCGGATCCCATTTTTTTACTCCAATGCAAAAAACTTTGATTCGTTAGACCACTGATACTTCGCCACTCCTTGCCAATGTATGAGGGATCATTTTGCGATGCATAATTCAAATGCATCTCATTGATAATCACAATATTGTTGTGCAGATTGAATTGAATCCAGGAATTTAAACTGGCATCATGCTTATTCCCTCGGGGGGTGAGAGAGGGCTGCAATTGCATTAGCATAGATTCGCTCTTGTAGGCACTATCATCAAACCAAGGTTTTGAAAAGGGTAAATAATTTTCATTCCCGTTCAATTTCTCATATCGTAAATCTACTTCGTAATAGCTATTAGGTATTAATTGGTTGCGTTCAGCTAGCAAATTGGTTACTAGCAGTATTAAAAAACTAATTGTTATTTTAAATATATTTACCATGATTGGGATTACTTTCAATCTAAATCTTTACCACCATACTTAATTGCATTGAGATAATAAACAGATTTTTTAGATTAATGACAATTAATAATACAACTATCAGATTCGAGTAAATGCAATAAAGTTAGTAGTGTAACAGAGCTTATAAAACATAAGGGTATGAATAAATATAATTAAATAAAGGTTTAATAATTACTATAAATTAAATCATCAATCATAGAATCTTAAATTTATTTCTGATATAGCGTTGGAAAATTCTTGTTATGAAAATGACCCAGTTAGCATGCTAAACTAATTATCAAAATTACTACGACCCATATTTCTATAGTTATAGCCAAACTTTTTTAGTTGATCGACGCTCAATATATTACGCGCATCAACAATATTGGGAGCCTTAAGGTGTTCCTTGAGCTCTTTTAAACCAAGTCCACGTAATTCATTCCACTCTGTCAGGATAATGACAAGGTCAGTATCTTTAACAGTCTCGATAACGGATTCACGTGTATCCAGTTTAGGGAGAAAATATTTCTTCATGTTTTCAGCTGCAATGGGATCATAGGCTTTCACTGTAGCACCAGCTTTTTCCAAGCCTTGAATTATCTCCAAGGCAGGTGTATCACGAACATCATCGGTGTTTGCCTTGAAAGCGAGACCTAGGATAGCTACAGTCTTTTGCCTCATCTCAGGTAATAACTCTTTAGCCTTGGTTAAAATGACATTCCTCTGGTTCTTATTAGCACCAATTGCTGCTTTTACAACCTGAAAGTCCACTCCATGTTGTTCACCGGTGTATACAAGTGCTTCAGTGTCCTTTGGGAAACAACTTCCACCATAACCTGGACCGGGATGAAGAAACTTTGAACTGATTCGCCCATCCAAACCCATTGCTTTGGCAATAGTGTGTACATCTGCACCGACTTTGTCAGACAGATTGGCCACCTCATTAATGAAGGATATCTTCACTGCCAGAAAAGCATTTGAAGCATACTTAATCATTTCAGAAGAAGGGACATTGGTTATCACCATCGGGGTTTCGTTGATAAATAAAGACCGATAAACTTCCTTCATCATATTACTGGCTCGTTCACTGCTCACGCCCAAAACTACTCTATCGGGATGCAGAAAATCTTTGACCGCCGAACCTTCTCTCAAGAATTCAGGATTGGAGACAACATCGAAATCAAAATCAGATTGTTTTTCACTGGAGATCAAGGCATGCAGACGGGCACCTGTTCCTACTGGCACCGTTGATTTTGTACATATAATTTTATAAGAGTTCAGGTTCCTCGCAATGGTTGTTGCCACTGCTTCTACAGCTTTGAGGTCTGCCTCCCCATTTTCGCCCATAGGTGTACCTACTGCAATAAAAATGACTTCAGCATTTCTGACTGAAGTTTCAACATCAGCACTGAAAGTAAGTCGGCCGGCATTTACATTGCGAACCACCAACTCCTTAAGTCCTGGTTCATAGATGGGGATACCACCTTCTTGTAGCATATCGATCTTTTCTTTATCGATATCTGAACAAACAACAGAATTGCCAAAATCAGCCATCCCCGCTCCGCTAACGAGACCCACATAACCTGTTCCAATGACACAAATATTTTTCATACGTTCCCCAATCAGTATTAAATAAAACAAAGCACCCTTAAGGATGCTTTGAGATAGATTAACTCAACAATCAACAAGTTCAGATAATTATTAGCTGTTTTTCTTTCGTTTCTGATTCTCATCCCAAGCCAAAACAACAGGACTCGCAACAAAGATTGAAGAATAGGTTCCAACTATAAGTCCTACCGTCAATGCGAAAGCAAAGGGTTTGATGACTTCACCACCAAAGAATAACAGTATCAAGACAACGGTCAGCGTTGTCAACGACGTTATAACCGTACGATTCAAAGTCTGATTTAAGCTCAGATTAATGACCGACATAAAACTATCATGACGCTTTTCTTTGGCATTCTCTCGTACCCTATCAAAAACAACAATCGTATCATTCAGGGAATAACCAACAATAAATAGAAAGGCTGCCAATACAGAAAGTGAGATCTCCATGTTTAGCAGTGAGAATAATCCCAATGTAATTAATACATCATGGGTCAAAGCTACTAGAGCACCAATAGCATACATAAACTGGAAACGAATTGATATGTAGATAACGATTCCTGCCATAGCAATCAGCACAGCAGAGATCATATCTCCCTTTAGTTCCTTACCAATTTTTGGACCCACCGTTTCTAATCGTCGAATTTCATAAGAACCACCATGAATGGAAGCCAGTGCCTCACGGATGGTATTGACCTGTTCTTCACTCTTTGTGGAGGTTTTCACATGGATCAGGAATTCATCTTCATTGCCAAATCCACGAATAGTCGCATCACCATATCCAATCTCTGCAAGAACCTCACGAACAGATTCTACTGAGGTTGATTCAGTGAACAGAACCTGGACTTCAGTTCCCCCCTCAAAATCAATACTATATAGCGGACCACCATGGAGCAAAATGCTCACCAAGCCAGCGAGAATAACCGCACCTGAAATCATCCCGGCAAGTTTTCTTTTACCAAGGAAATTAATATTTACATTTTTAATCATTTCAAACATGTCAAAATCCTCAGATACTCAACTTGGTCATGGTTTTACGTTCAGTCATAACCATGAAAATAGTCCGTGTAATAAAAATAGCCGTAATCATCGAAGTCAGAATACCCCAGAACAAGGTCGTAGCAAACCCTTTGACGGTGCCACTCCCAAACTGCCATAGCACACCAGCAGCTAGAATGGTGGTCAGGTTGGCATCCACAATGGTGGTCAAAGCTCTGTTAAAGCCATCATCAATTGATTTCTTAACTGTCTTGGCATTGCGTAGCTCTTCACGGATTCTCTCAAAGATGAGCACATTGGCATCCACTGCCATACCAACGGTAAGAATCAGGCCAGCGATACCAGGTAGAGTGAGAGTTGCATTCAATGTTGATAGAACGGCTAAAGTGAAACCAAGATTCAGGAATAACGCAACATCTGCAATCAGTCCTGCACCTCGATAATAGATTGCCATAAAAATTATAACCAGGATAAAACCAAATACGATGGAATTTGTACCTGCGGCTACTGAATCTGCACCCAGAGAAGCACCGATGGTACGTTCCTCTTCGATAAGCATGGGAGCAGGCAGTGCACCAGCTCTGAGAACAACCGCCAGCTTCTTGGCATCCTGAAGATCATTCATGCCTTCAATCTGTGTACGGCCATCAGCAATTTTGTCACGAATGACGCCAGCCATATGAACATTACCGTCCATTACGATGGCGACACGTTTGCCAACATTACCAGCGGTGATCTTGGTCCATTCCCGTGAGCCTTCGTCATTCATAGATAGATGTACCACAAATTCAGCACCAGAAAAGCCACCTAGTGATTCACGAGCATCGGTTACCACATCACCAGTTAATTCGGCAGTACCTTTCATTAGATAGAGGGCTCTATGCATGCGACCATCACCTGTGATATCCCGTGGTGAAACACCCCAGGCCAGTTTGCTGTCGGATGAAACAGCTGAGGCAATGTTAGGTTTATCAAGTTTACGCTTGATGGAGCGTACATTTTCTTCAGGGACCCAGATAGTGTTGCTGCCAACGTTAATCAAAGATGAGAATGGTCGACCCACATCACCTGTACCAGTAATACTCAGAGAATCCCCATCTTCGCCAGATAATACATCAGCCAGGCTGGGAGCTGTTTCAGTTGCACTTGTGTCTACCTCGAGAACCTCGTTACTTGCTTCCTCAGGAGTATCTTCTCCCATATCGGCTGCCCAGGCTTTGTCAATGTTACGAATGACTTCATCCAGCAGTTGAGGATCTTCCTGAACCAGAACAAACTCTAAAAGGGCTGTAGCCTGTATCAATTCACGTGCTTGGGCTTGATTGGAAATACCAGCCAGCTCGACGATGATTCTCCAGGCGCCTTTGCGCTGAATAGTTGGTTCTGATACACCAAATTGATCGACACGATTACGAATAATCTCTTCGGCCCGGTCAACGGCATCCTTGGCATCAGCCTCCAAAGCCTCAAGGACGTCAGCGTTGGGACCTTTTTCGTAAATGGGAAAATAGCGAGCAAGGCGGATAGTCGTCGCATTCACATTCTTAGTAAAGGTAGGGAAAAATTCCGTTTCATTATTTTGGGCTTCTTCCAGGCTGCTGGATATCAATGCTTCAATCTCAGCATCCCCATCTTCAACTCGGGTATGTATCAATTCTTCTAAATCGACTTCGAGGACAACATGCATACCGCCCTGGAGATCCAATCCCTGATGAATGATATTTTTACGAATATCGTCCATTTCGCCACTCTCAATCAAGGCTTCTTTTTGGGTTTCATCCATTGTGTAATAGCTAATGGTGTCTCTCAACATATAGGCAGCGGCTCCTACCAGGAGTACAACCAGAAAGACACGCATCCGCAAAGGTCCAGACATAAGGATCAATCCTTTTTCATTTGTTTCACATCCCGACTCAGTGTTCGGGAGAAATTCTTTTCAAAGCAGGCTCAATCAATGGAACGAAAAAAATTCCTTTATTCGCGTCTTCCTGAGCCTGTCGAAGGAGAGCGAAGTGCCATCAAATGACAGAAGGTCAAAATTTGGCACGGCAATATAGGTTTGGGTATATGTTCTCCAAAGAATTATTAGAAGGGAAAGCACCTAACTACATTTAGGTGGTAAAATGTTCTGGAGTTGGGATGATTGGGGCTATTGACAATATTTGTCCCAAATTGCTCTGAACACTCATTTGAAAGTAACAATGTGATTTCAGGGTCTCTTCAAAGTGCAAAAAACCTTATTATACAATGGATTGAACGTTGCTTTTTGGGGCGTAGAAGTGTATTATTTACGCGTTATCGAGAAAGATATGACCTCGATGGGGGTATTTCGAGACACTTTTAAATAATTAGGTCATCCTGACCTGAAGAAAATGAAGAACTTTGGAGGAAACATGAAACGTTTTTCTGTGTTATTTATCTTGGTATTTGCTGTCGCTGCCTTCGGTCAGGAAGCTATGGAAGCTCCTGCCGAGGAAATGATGGCTGATACTGCAGCTGTTGACACCATGGCCATGGAGGAAATGATGACACCTGATTCAGATGGTGCCATGGAAGAACCCATAATGGAAGAAGATGCTGGGGATGCCTTGGAAGCCATGCTGGCTGAAGAAGGCACCATGGAAACAGAGGTTACAAGCGGATCTGCTATGATTGGGTACACTGTTGGACTAATGGGTGGTTATCCAGCTTGGATGAGCTCCGGTATGGCCGCAGGTGAGGGTGCTCCTGTTTTTGGCTTAATCGCTGCCACACCTTTTGGCTTTGCGGCTGGTCCATTTGAGATCGGTGTTGGTGCAGAAATTGGGATGTATGATTTTGGAGGAGACTATAGTGGTTTGGTAGCTATTGCTACTTTAAACACTGCGATATTGGAGACAGCTCAGGGAGCCTTATCCGCTGAAATTGGTGGCGGATATTTCGGAGCTAGCTTAGGTGGAACTGCTGGTGCAACTTTTAGTTATGCTATCCCAGGTATTCCACTAGTTGCGAAGCCCTATGTTCGAGCAAATGTTACTCTAGACTCAGGTGCCGAACTAGGTGGTGATTCTAGCAGTAATAGTGTTGCCTGGATAAATGCTGGTCTATACTTGAGCTACGATATAAGTACTTTATTCTAATCTGCACGCTCAGTTAATTTTAGAAGCCCTGCCAAATGGTGGGGCTTTTTTTATGTGGTGACCTTCTCCCTGAAAAGTCAGCTCTACCGCAAATGTTTGTGAACGCTTAAAAGTAGATGGAGGAAATCCATATGAAGGACCAATTTTTAAAAAAAACGGATTATAAGAATTTCGAATAAAGCAGATGCAGGTATGGAAGTCATAGAGCTTTACAGGCGACACAACGTCACCGAGAAGATCATCTATCACTGGAAGAGTAAGTAGGGTAGGATGGGTGAGTTTCAGGTCCGCGGTTTAAAAAACTGGAAATTAAGAACCTGTTATATTTTAAAAAATTTTAGCTACCACAATTCTGGAGTATGTCCAATAGTCTCAGGTATTTAATGTGTAAACGATTTGAAAACGAAAATAGTTGTTAAGATAATTATTACAATATCCAATGTAAGGCTCTGGTGCTCTAAATAATAAATATCATATTCCAAATTATCTGTGATCTCATGTTTTCGGCCAGGACTTATTTGCCATAACCCTGTAATCCCAGGTTTCATTTTCAACCTCTGCCTCTCAAAATTGTTATATCGATCCACGATAAAAGGCATCTCTGGTCTTGGTCCAACTATACTCATTTCGCCCCTGAGAACATTAACCAATTGTGGTAATTCATCAATACTATATCTTCTTAGATACACTCCAATCGGGGTTATTCGTGAATCCTTAGAATCCGTCGGGCAGTGATTATAAATTTTCGTATCTGGGTGCATAGTTCTAAATTTATAAATTTTAAACAATTTGGAATCTTTACCAACTCTATTTTGCATAAAAAGAAGGGAGCCAGAATTTTTTAATTTTGTATATATAAATAATGTAATCCATATTGGGAATGAGAATACCAAGCCAATTCCCGCAATTATGATATCAATGGCTCTTTTAGCTAATAGAAAAAACATGTTCTCATTGAGCGAATAATTGGTAACCATTGTTATTCCAGCGAAATCTCTAAACTTCAAATGATTATTAAGCATCAGTGTCGGGGAAGAAATATAGCTCACTCTTAGATTATATTGATTTGCTACAGATTCGATCTCTGAGATATGGCCGTCCTTCAGTTCGCTGATAGCGACAATCAACCTATTGATAGAGTGATTAGATACTATATTTCCGATTTCATTGAAGGTCCCTAGTATCCTATCGCTAACTAGATTGTCGTCCAAATAGCCTATAACATTATAAGTGGTCTCTAATTTTTTTATCAGTTTCTCGAACTCAGATCCAATAGTTCCTGCCCCATATATCACAATGTTTTCTGTTACTCTGAAATATTTGAAGTGTCCAAACAGGAAATTTGCTATCAGACGTCCTGAAATTGTAGCCATGGGTAAAATGGCAAAAACTGTTATCGTAATTATCCGCGAATATTCAATTTTCAACATAAACGAAAGCACAATATATATAAATACTGCGAATAAAGAGCCTCGTAGGCTAGAGACTAAATCGGAAATTCTGACTAATTCTCGATGATTTTTATATGCCCCACTGCTGTAGAGGGAAGAAATAAAAATTGTGTAGACTGTAACAATTGCAAAAAGGGGTGAAGTATAATTTTCTGATTTAAAATACATGTACAAATAATCGGCACAAGCAATCGATAACACAAATGCAATTGAATCAACCATTAGTTTTATCAAGGTTACGATCTTCATAAAATCTAATTGGAAGCCTTCAGATAGTTATCAAAATATTCAATCGTTTTTTGGAGACCGGTAGAAATCGAGATTTTCGGTTCCCAATTAAGAGTGCTCTTTGCAGCTGATATATCTGGTTTTCTTCTCTTAGGATCATCTTTGGGTAATCCTTCAAAAACGATATTAGATTTGGAATTTGAAATATTGATTATCAACTCAGCGAGTTGAAGAATAGTGTGTTCAGTTGGATTGCCTAAATTAATTGGTCCCGTGACATGATTTTCTGTCTCCATTAATAAAATAAATGCATCTATTAAATCATCGACATAACAAAATGATCTTGTTTGTAATCCATCACCATAGATTGTAATATCTTCATTACCTAGAGCCTGAATGACAAAATTAGACACCACACGACCATCATTTGGATGCATTCTTGGTCCATATGTATTAAAGATACGTGCAACTTTTATAGCTAAGCTATGCTGGCGGTGATAGTCAAAAAAGAGTGTCTCAGCACACCTCTTGCCCTCATCATAACAGGACCGAATTCCAATTGGGTTTACATTCCCCCAGTAGGATTCTGTCTGGGGATGCTCGATGGGATCACCGTAAACCTCACTTGTGGATGCTTGTAGAATTTTTGCCTTGGTTCTTTTGGCTAAGCCGAGCATGTTAATAGCGCCGTGAACACTTGTTTTAGTTGTTTGAACCGGGTCATATTGGTAGTGTATTGGTGACGCTGGGCAAGCCAAATTATATATTTCATCAACTTCTAAATATAACGGGAAACACACATCGTGCCTGATTGCCTCAAAATTATTATTATTAATAAGTTTCACAATATTCTGCTTTGATCCTGTATAATAATTATCAACACTTATAACTTCATTATTATGAGATATTAATTTTTCACAAAGGTGAGACCCCAAGAATCCAGCACCTCCAGTTACTACAATTTTTTTTGACATTTCTATCCCTTTAGCATTTCGTGAAACAGTTCTAAATATTGATTGGCAATTTTTTCCCAAGTATAATTATTTTTTATCTGATCACGGGCCTTTTTTTTAAGTTTACCAATTACTTCCTCATTTTTCTCATTGTCTTCAATAATGCATTTTAAACTATTCTCCTCCTTCGTAAAGAGTAATCCATAATCACCATTTGACAACATCTCTCTTGTAAAAATGGTGTCTATCGCATAAATACCACAGCCACTTGCTAGGGCCTGGAGCATGGTAGGATTAGTCCCGCCATACTCGTGACCATGAATGTACACAAAGCTATTTAAAAATAAGTCTGAAAGTTCCTCTTTGTCTGTTATGTACCCAGTAAAAAGAATTCTTGGGTCATTATATTTTATCTTAATTTCTGAAGCATAATTATCCTTATATGGCACATCTCCCACAATAACTATCCTTTTGCTAGAATTTGAGGCTACAAATTCTCGTAAAACAATATCTGCATTATTATCAGGAATCAATCTCCCTACAATCAAATAGTAATCCCCACGGCGTAGTCCCCAAGAATTTTGAGATTCATCTGATGATGTATAGGCGATATTTGCTCCATAGGCAATGATTTTTGATGAGCAGTTAAATTTCTCACTGTAAACTTGGGCCATTCCAATCGAATCCGTAATTACCTCATCATAGAGCTTAGTAGACATTTTTGAAGCCCAAAGAAAATACTTCGCACCCAGTCCACTCCACTTAGGTCGCAACCACTCCAATCCATCAACATTTATTACCGATTTTTTTTTTAGAAGCTTACTTATAATACCAAAAGGACCATTTGCCGAATTTACTACCAAAATAATATTTGAGTCATTAATTGCGGCATGAATCATTGATTGGAATGAGTGTATGAGTTGACTAAACGATTTCAGCTCTAGAGTTCGAAAATAGATTAAATTTACATTATTTACCCTCTTGGGATAGGATGAGAATAAGTTTTTATGACAGTAGACAGTAATCTCTACATCATGTTTTGATATTCTTTCAACGAGTTCAGATACAAATGTCTCATACCCACTATAGATGTAAGGATATCCTCGTGTTCCAATCACTGCAAGTTTAATTGGTTTATTGGGTTTCATTGACCTCTCAGTTTCTAGACAGAATAAGCACTAAAAATGGCACTGATATTACTTTCATAAATATCAATTGTATATTTATTACAATAGTGCCTGTACCCTTCTTCACCCATAAGTGTTCTTAGTTTAGCATTTTTTAAAAGTCGTTTTAATGCTGCTGCGAAATTTCCTGGGTCATCCTTACTTATTAATAATCCAGTCTTTTCAGGAATAACCATTTCGGTGGCACCACCATGATTTGTTGCTATCACTGGCAGCTTAGCAGCCATCGCCTCGAGGATAACCCCTGGGAGCGGGTCCGGTAGGGTAGATGGTAAGACTAATAAGTCAATATTATTCAAAAATGCGGGTATGTTTTCGATGAATCCTAGTAATTTCACATTTTTGGAAAGGTTATACTTAATAATGTCATTTTTAATCTTTTCCTCATAGTATTCATAACCAGGATAGACATCCCCTGCTATAAGCAGACAATAATCTAATCCAATATCCCCGAGGACAGAAATACTTTCTATTAGGTAATCTTGCCCCTTCCAATAATGAAGCCTACCTACACATCCTATTACAACAGTATTATTAGGGAATCTGTATCGACGACTAAATTCTGACCTAGTCATCGTAGGTTTGCCAATAGGCTGGGGTTTGATACCGTTAGCTATCACCGTAATTTTATTTTTATATTTTGGTGCGATATCAGAAAGGTGACTTTTCACTGCTTCAGAAACCGCTAATATTTCGGTGGACAATAATCCATTGAATGAAGCAAGTAATCTAGCGAGAAAAACTGGCTTAATTGTAATTTCACGAACATGTTGTAGAACCACTCTGCGTAAAAAGAATGAACTAATTTGACCATTTATTACAGCAGTTGTATTTATATGGACTATTTGAATATTGTTCTCTTTAATGAGCAATCCAATTTTGATTTCAGCAATAAACCAAGTAAAAACAATATGCAACAAGCCCCAACCTCTAATCAATTGCCGTCTAATTATTGCGATTTCCCATATGATTACCCTGCAATCTATACACTTTAACTTATCAGCAAGTGGACCTGCCTTTGGAAGTATAACATGGCAAACATGTCCATTATCACTAAGGGTTTTAATGGTTCTAAAAAGGCTTTTATCTGATCCATATAAATCAGATGAGCTATGTATGAATAGTAAATTCAATTATATGTTCCTTGTTATAAGTCTTTTCTATTCGAAATAATTTTTGCAGGTGATCCTGCGACAATGCTATATGGAGGAACATCCTTTGTGACAACTGATCCTGCGGCCACAATACTTCCCTCTCCAATAGTAACACCTGCTAATATTACACTATTTCCTGCAATCCAACAGTTATCTAAAATATTAATTTCTTTTCTCTCCACTCCCTGTTGTTTCATCGGAATGTGGATATTATCGAAAACATGATTTTCTGCATACATACTGACCCTTGGAGAAATCATAACATTTGATCCAATATTAATGCCTCCAGAACACCCAATGTAAGAATATCTACCAATATTTGAATTATTTCCCATAGTTAAACCAATTCCAATATTGTGTCCGTAATAATTTGAGGGCTTAATAGTTGACATAGCTCCTAAAGTCACGTTATCACCAAGAGAAATCCCATTTTTGGATAAAGCCATTACCTCTACTCCGTCCTCAATAATTAAATTCCTCCCTGCCCTAAGGTTATTTGCATATCTAATCTTAACTTGAGATCCAACCAGTACCAATCCTTTAGTGTGTTTTGCTCTAAGTTTAAGACTGATCCCCCGAATGAACCAAGATGTTAAATGTAAACCAAATGCCATAATTTCTCGAGAATTCATTCCCTGATTAAATGAGTAAGAATTATGTTTGCCAATTCTTAATACTATACTTTCGATTATTTTTGCAATCGTCATCGTCTGGATAACCTCCACCTTTAAAGAAATTCAGTCCCCGGACTGAGAATTTATTGTATGACAATTCTCTTGTTCCAGAATCAAAATAATTGTGCATTTATTGATCCTCACCATTACCAAATGAAGAGGAAGTCAAGATATGTCATACATTCATTGATGGACTCGTGCTAGAATATGTAGCATAGCATCTTTGAATATTTATAAGTTTCTTTCACACTTTTGAAGTTCATTAATGATAAGCTTTACCGTGTTTGACCAACTAAAATTATTTAAACGTTGTGTCCCTCTGTTAACCATTTCTAATTTTAGGGAATCATCATTCATTAAATTTAAAAGGATATTTTTTAGCGACAACGAGTCGGTTGGATTAAATAAGAGCCCTGCATCACCTACAACTTCTGGGAGTGAGCCAGAAATTGATGATACAACTGGGATTTTGCTAGCAAAAGCTTCCAATATCGGTAAACCGAAACCCTCTCTTGTGGAAGGGAAGACATAGATGTCAGCTGAAGTATACAATACGCCCAACTCTTCATTTGTTACATACCCGGTCATGATTATATGGTCCTTCACACCATGCTCATTTATGGTTTTCAATATACGATCATAGTCATCCATATCTTTCCGAGGACCTTTTTGACCTACTAGAACAAGCTTATATTCTACTTTATGGTCGTGAATAAGCTGTGCGAATACTTTTATCAAAAAAGGTAGATTTTTTCGTTTCTCGAAAACACCAACATGTAATATATATTTAGTTTCATTTGGAATGTCATATTTCTTACGCACTGACCTAACATCCTCCAGAGGTGGAACCTCATACATTTTTGTTTTTGGTCCCTCTGGAATAACAACAACTTTATCTGGATTGACTTTTAAATGTTTGTTAACACTGCGTTTTGAAAATTCTGATGGAGTAATAATAAAATCAGCACTTCTAGCTCCTGAAACAGCAAATATGTTTAAAAGAATCCTCCATATCTTGTTGTAATATTCAGGATGATCCCAGAAGGTTGAATCATGAAAGACAGGAATTCTAATTCCTTTAAACAATAATGGAAGGGGAACTACATAATCCGTACACAATAGCACATCACAATTTTGGGACCGTGCTAATAATGGCAATTCAATTTCTTTCCAATAATAGTATAAAATATGGTTAAGGATGATAGCTACTTTTGAAGAACGAGGAAATGGTTGGTATTGTGAATCTAATAATAATAACTCATGATTTGAATTACTCTCCTTGAAAGCTTTAATCAATTCATTTGTGTAAGTATTTATCCCAGTTTTAGCAATTTTAAGATCTCTAATATCTATTGCGATTTTCATTAATGAGCTCGATTCTAAGTTGAAATGGTACTAATTAGATTTCATTATAACTCGAATTTTCATTCTGAAGTTCTCGCTGCTGTGAGACATATCCCATCAACCACCAACTTATAAAGGTAACAAATAAATAGCTATCTATGGATGAGGTAAAACCTGGTATTACTAGTCCAATTCTAGAGGCACCAGCAATAAATATCAGACCTTTTGATGAACCTGAACTTTTCGAATAGGTATTTAAAGCATAACGTATGCCAGTGTAAATTGTACCTAAATAGAGCATTAGACCAATGACCCCTAGTTGAACACCGTAAATTATAAACTGATTTTCGCCTCCCACTTGTATACCATACTTAGCACCAGTGGGACCACTCATACCAAGTCCTTGACCAAACGGTGATGAGATGAGAGACTCCAAGCCTTCATTCCATTCATTAGCGTGTCCAATACTAGATGGATTTATAAAACTAACTGTATCAGAAATATAATACATTAAGGTGGAATCCTTCATCAAATAAATATTAGATATAATAAATGCTAATAATATGATTGGAATATTCTTATATTTTTTTAGCCAAATGGAAAGTATAATAGTGTTTAAGCCGAACGATACCATCGAAGCACGTGACAAACTTAACAGAAGTCCAATGCAAATAATTATGAAGAAAAGCCCAATTAAAACTTTATTTTGCTTGAATTTTCCTGGGTGATAAAATAAATACATTACCGCTGAGCCAGTTATTAGTGTTGAACTTGCAAACGCTAACGGATTCGCAAAAAAAGAACTATACCTTCGAACGCCATAGGCGGTTTGAAAGGTCCAAGTTAATCCATACTCGCCAGATCTACTTTGCCCATAAGCTTTTTCAGTGTAGTCCATCAATCCAGTAAACTCAGGTATATTGAAAATATTGTAATACTCTCCAATTGATATTAATCCACTAAGAACGCCAACAAGTACCAGCACTTTAATTATTCGATTAGTACTCTTTTCCGGTAGATAAATAATTCTACCTAAAGAATAAAACAAAACCCACAATAGGTTGATTCGCATACCATATAATCGCTGAAGTAATGAAAGATTATTTGGATAGATAAGGTAAATAATATTAATGAGTGCAAAACTAAATATTAACAGGTCAAGTCTATTCCAGGAAGTTCTTAATAATTGAATTCTGTATATATATAGCGCTATTAAAACGAGAATGAGTGGTAGAATGTCTTTTAAAATCTTTAGGTTATTTGCGAGCTCGAAATCACCAGTGTATTTATAAACTAGAGAAAGAAACGGAATATAGACGGGCATGATAACAATAAATATACTTAATAGTTTGTGGGGTCTTAAAAAAAGAATCAATATAAGATAAATCAAGAATACGAACGGAAATAATGACAATGATGAAACGTTCATTGGCATATCACTCTCGGATTATGCAAAATATTCTTCCCTTAACCTTAGACATTCTATTTATAGATTTAAACAAGCTAATATTATTTCTCTAGCGAATACTATCAGGAATAATATGACCGTACTGTTTCCTTAAATTTGTTATGCGCACTATATATCTTTAACTGTTTTTTAAATAGTATCGTATTTGCAATGCCAGATAATACATATAACATTGTGTGCGTTGTCAGTAACATATATTTATAAATATTTCCCTTAAATGTGCCGTGCCATTTTGTCATATAGTAAATACTACCCTGAACATTAAAGATGAATCTATTATAGTTTTTGGTTTTTTTCCGAACCATTGTTTGTCCATGATAGTGTAAAATACTAACCTTGGGATTATATGTAATGGAATATTTTGTTTCTGATTGTAAACGGTGACAATATTCAACGTCTTCATAATATATTGGGAAAGTTTCATCATAATAGCCAATAGTCTGGACCACTTCTCTTCGCATAAGGTGAAATACTCCTGATATCCAGTCGACATCATTTTCTTCTTCATACGAGAAATCACTCATCATTTTCCACTTAAGATATCGTAGCGGTTTGGATCTAATTTGCCCAAGTGTCATACTAAGATATTCTCCATAAAAAGTCGGAAATCTCCCACATACTTTTTGGATATTCCCATCCGGAAGGAACACTTTGCAGATAGATATTCCAATCTGTTTATTCTCATCCATGAATTTTACCATTTTTGCCAAGGTAGTTGTACCAACCTCTGTATCATCGTTAAGAACAAGTATGTACCGACCATTAGCCACTTTTAGAACTTGATTATGATTGGCGGCAAATCCCAAATTACTCTCATTGATTATATTAATAACATTTGGATATGACTCCTTTACTTTTACAACACTTCCATCCGAAGAACAATTGTCAACGACATACACTTCCATGTCGATATTAAGTATCTCACTTGAGTAAAGAGAGGACAGGCATTTATCCACAAAAGGCCAATTGCTAGTGTTCACAATTGAAACGGTTAGATCCATAACTCTATTTTTCCTTTCTAAGAATATTCTTCCAACTATCAGGCATATTTTTTTCTATTTCAATAGAACTGAAGATTTGGCTTTCTTTTGACCCGACCTGGAGAGCCCAGTTGGCCATTGCTCTCACACCCGATTCCAGTGAAGTGCTGGTATTAGCTCCAAATACTTCACGGACTTTTGAATGATCTGCGTGGGCATGTACCACTTCTTTTCTTGCATCTAGATATCGAATCTCTTCATCACCATTACCCATTACGTCCATGACAACTTTGGCTAGTTGACTGATGGTATATGTTTCATCAGCTCCTATATTAAATACATCATTAATAGCCTTAACATTATCTACAGATTTTGCAATTATTCCGGAAATATCTTTTATGTAGCTAAACGCTCGTGTCTGCTTCCCATCACCAAATATTGTAATTGGTTTTCCTTGCATTATTTGATTCATAAATATGCCAATTACATTGCGATATTTATCACCGATATTTTGCATTTCTCCATAAACATTATGGGGTCGAAATATTACATAATCCATATCATACATCATTTTTGACGCTTTTAGCTCCAATTCGACACTATACTTGGCTATTGCGTATGAATCTTCCGGTTCCGGGTGTAGGTCCTCATGCATTGGTGGTTTTAATGCGCCATAAACAGCAATGGATGATGTAAATACAAAACATTTTACGTTGTGGTTAACAGAGGAATTTATAAGATTAATACTCCCAATTAAATTGTTATTATAATTGAATCTTTTAATAAAATGTGAAAGACCCTCTGCGGCGTATGCTGCCAAATGATACACATAATCGAATGAATATTTATTGAATACATCATCAATAAATTTATGGTTCAATATTGTTCCTTCAATAAAAGTTGCGTTTGGATTTATGTTCTCAATAAAACCACCGCTTAGATCATCTATAACTACAACTTGCATATCCATTTTTAATAGTTCGTTAACTACATGTGATCCGATAAATCCAGCTCCCCCTGTGACTAGTGCTCTCATTCTATCTATATTCCTTTTTTCTTTTTTGTATGTCTTGCGCATAAACTACTTTGCGACATTTCAATACTGTTAATTATCTAATTTTTTATATTTAAGCCAAAACTAATAATGTTCAATTTTTTATAGACTTGGATAAACATAACTATATTCATAACAAATAAACTTAGGGATGTTGCTAGAGCTGCTCCAATCAGTCCATATTTTGGAATCATTAAAAGATTCAATAAGATACCTAGCATACCTCCAATAGCTGTTCCAATAGTTGCTGATTTTGAATTACCTGTCATCATTAATATTATAATAACTGGACCCAAGATTATTGAGGAAAGGGTTCCAACCACCATGATCCTAAGTGCGGGGACACCCACAACAAATTCAGGGCCATAAATACTTAGAAACAATCCAGGAAATAGAAACATTACCAACCCAATTGGAAGCGAAGTCATTAACATTAATCTTGCACTTTTGTGAACCTGGCTCTTCAATTGAGAAATATTTCCTATGGCACTATACCGCGCTAACACTGGTCCCAATGATGCGTTAATAGCTATTATAGGCATAAAAGTAATTTCAGCTCCTCTCCGAACGACGGAGAATATTCCTGCGGATTTTGTGTCCAAAAGTAAGCCCAAAAGAACAATATCAATTTGCTTTGTAATAACTCTCATGATGCTAATTAGTAAAAATGGGAATGCCATCGCTAGCCATAAGCGAATATCATAGGTAGTCCCTATATTCTCTTTATGATACTCTTTTAGAATTATACGAATTAAAACCAAGCCCAATAACATTGAGAGAAGTATAGCTATGTCATTTGCATAAATAGCAGAGGATGCATTAAATGAAGTATTTAAGTATTGGAATAATATTTGTGTTGCAGTAAGAAACAATATTCCTCTTACTATTAGTAAAGGGAACTGTGATTTTACAATTTCACCCAAACCACGCATTACACCCTCATTTAAAATTGCTATCGACCAGGCGGGCAATAAAGCAATAGCTATATAAAGTGTCCGCTTAGTTTGAGTTGTTTGATCAAATACGCCAAATTGTATTGCCATAGCAAAAACTATGCTAAAAATTGTCGATACTAATAGAACTGTAAAATAGGAATGGTGAAGTAGTCCCCTTAGTAGTGCGAACTCTCTGTTAACAAGATATACAGGAATCTGTCTTACCAGCATCTCGTTAAAACCAAATACAGCGGGCAATGATAATATATTTATCCATGCCATTGTGTAAATAAAAGATCCGTACTCGTTTGCACCGAGGTATCTTGCTAGAATAACACCAATGCCAAACATCAGCCCTGAGTTAACCACTAACAAGACAAATGAGCCAACACTTCCTTTCAATATTAAGTTTTTAAATAATAACATTGTAATTCATCCAAATATTGTCAACACAGCAATCTTTTATTTGCGATTAAGTAGTCTTTGATAAGTTAAATACATCTAGACCCTAAATGCTACAGATAGAACCATAAGCGCAGTCTATAATAAATTCCATTCCAATATTTTGATCAATAGCTCTCATAGACTTAAAAAAAATATTCCTTATTGAGGAGGTCTATATAGGAAAGTTTTTATTACCCCTTGCTCCTCAGGAGTTTTAGAAGCACTATTTGATTGAATTTCTAAAACTTCCTCTATCGAATTACTAGGCAAGTTAAATGGGGGAAGACATAAATATACACCTGAGTTTTCAAGTGATAGAATATCGTGTCCTTGAATCTTGTTCACATTAGGGGTGATTTGAGTAATATCAGATGGATAATGTTCTGTAATGAATACCCAATTGTAGATTCTTAACTTTTTCAGGACAAGAATAATCTGTTCATTTGATAAATGTTGCAATACTTGTCTAACAAAACATACATCACCATGCGGTAAGTCATCCTTAACGATATTTAAATGAACAAATTGTGTAGTTTTATTTCCGTAAATGGTTTGGTTTCTCTTAATGAGAGGCTCAACTATATCAATTCCTAAATATCTAGCACAGTGGGGAGTAAGTCTACGCCCTACTCTAAAATCTCCACATCCCAAGTCAACAAAGGTAAATTCTTTAAATCCCTCCTTTTCACCTATCTCAGAAATCATAGTTATATAGGGGGACACTATATGCTCGCGAGTTGAACCTGTCCCTGAATAATATTCTCCATTTTTCCCACCCCACCTATTATTTTTGTATATAGCAGTAAATACTTCTTCCACACTTTTTCTTCTATTTTGCTTGTGAACCCAGATGCGATTAAGATCTCTGTAATATTTGATCAAAAAAGAAGGAGAACATTTTTTTACTATTATTTTAATCTTATAGAAATATTTATTCATTATTTACGTACTATAAATGGTTTAAAATCCATATTCGATTTCTGACGATTAATAAATCATGGGGAGTCCAAAATCACATTGCAGGACAAGAACACCCCACAATATGGCCAGAACCAAGCCCGCTGACCGCCCTTTTAGTTTTTTATAGCCGATTAGATCAACCCCGCTCTAATACCTGTAATGCTCAGGTTTGAAAGGACCGTTTTTCTTAAGACCCAGATACTCAGCCTGATCATCAGAAAGTTTGGTCAACTTGGCATCAAGATGAGCAAGATGCAATCTGGCTACTTCTTCATCAAGCTCCTTGGAGAGAACCTGGACGCCATCAGCAACTGTGCCTTCATAAAGAGCCATCTGAGCCAAGACCTGATTGGTAAATGATGTGGACATCACAAAGGATGAGTGACCCGTTGCATTACCCAGATTCACAAGACGTCCTCTTGAAAGAAGGACGATTGATTTACCATCAGGGAACTCAAAACGGTCAACCTGAGGTTTGATATTAGATTCAGTAATACCAGGCTGTGTTTCAAGCCAGTGTACATCAATCTCATGATCGAAATGACCAATATTAGCCAGAATAGCATTATCCTTCATCTTCTCCATATGTTCACCGCGAATCACATCTTTACAACCCGTAGTGGTAACAAAGATATCACCGAATGTTGCAGCCTCTTCCATGGTAACTACAGAAAAGCCCTCCATAGCGGCCTGTAGGGCACAGATGGGGTCGATTTCAGTTACGAAGACCTGAGCTCCATAACCAGCCATGGACTGGGCAGAGCCCTTACCAACATCTCCATAACCAGCAACGACGATCTTTTTACCTGCCAGCATGATATCGGTACCACGTTTGATACCATCAGCCAGAGATTCACGACAGCCATACTTATTATCAAATTTAGATTTGGTAACCGAGTCATTCACATTGATAGCCGGGAAAGGTAAGCCACCCTCTTCCATCAACTGATATAATCGATGAACACCTGTAGTAGTTTCTTCAGAGACACCCTTGATCTGTTGGTGCCATTCAGGGTGCTGCTCTAGAATAACCTGGGTCAGATCACCGCCATCATCCAGCAGTAAATTGGGACCTTTGCCATCAAAGCCCAGGGTCTGATCAATACACCACCAGTATTCCTCTTCTGTCTCACCCTTCCAGGCGAATACCGGAACACCTGAGTCAGCAATAGCTGCGGCAGCATGATCCTGGGTTGAATAAATATTACAGCTGGACCAGCGCACTTCAGCTCCGAGCTCAGTAAGTGTCTCGATCAAAACAGCAGTCTGGATGGTCATATGGATGCATCCGGCGATACGGGCACCTTGCAGTGGCTTGGTGTCTCCATAACGTCGCTTTAGCTCCATAAGACCTGGCATCTCTTTTTCAGCCAAAAGGATCTCATCACGGCCAAAGCCGGCTAGCTTGATATCAGCTACTTTGTAATCTATCATGTCGGGGCGTAGCTCCTTAGCGGAGCCTGATGTTTTTGTTTCCATATTATTGTTCTATTACCCTTTTTATATCTTTGCGCTCTTCGCGTTATTCGCGGTTAATGCTTTTTGGTTTTATCTATTTGTCTAATGCTTTACTAACTTCGGATATCAGGTTAGTTTTTTCCCAGGGGAACTCATCTCTTCCGAAATGACCATAAGAGGCGGTTTTCTGGTAGAGAGGTCGTTTTAGGTTGAGATGGCTAATAATCTCAGCTGGTTTCAGTGGGAACACTTCCCTTACCATGGCTTCAAGCTCAGTATTGCTATGTTTGGACGTTCCATGTGAGTCAACCAGTATGGAGATGGGCTCTGCTACACCAATAGCATAGGCCAACTGTACAGTACAGCGCTGGGCAGCTTTAGCAGCTACAATGTTCTTAGCAATGTACCTTGCCACATAAGCTGCGGAGCGATCAACCTTACTGGGATCTTTTCCAGAGAAGGCACCACCACCATGGGGAGCATAGCCACCGTAGGTGTCTACAATAATCTTACGACCGGTGAGACCAGCGTCACCCTGAGGACCACCTACAACAAAACGACCTGTTGGGTTAACAAAGGTCTTTAATGTATCATAGTTTACCAGATTAGCAGGCAGGACAGGCTTGATGACATGTTCTAAGACATCATTATACATCTGACCCTTAACATCAACGCTTTCTTCATGCTGATTAGATATGACTACTGCTGTAATAGCTTCAGGTAAATGTGTCTCTGAGTTGTATTGAACAGTTACTTGAGATTTACCATCGGGACGCAGATAGGGAAGCTTACCGTTCTTACGAACTTCAGCCAGTTTTTTAGTCAGCTCATGGGCGATATAGATCGGCATAGGCATAAAGGCATCCGTTTCATCCGATGCATAGCCAAACATCATCCCTTGATCACCAGCACCCTGCTCGTGGGCGTCATCATCAACACCCTGTGAGATGTCAGCGGACTGTTTATCAATACTTACCAGGACAGCACAGGTCTTATAATCAAAACCCATCATGGAGTCGGTATAACCAATTCTCTTAATAGTGTCTCTGGCGATACGCTGGATATCAACATATGCTGAGGTGGTGATCTCACCACCGACCATGACCAGTCCTGTGGTTACGAATGTCTCACAGGCAACTCTGCCTTGAGGATCTTTTTCTAATATGGCATCAAGAATCGCATCTGATATCTGGTCAGCTATTTTATCTGGGTGACCTTCTGTTACTGATTCTGATGAAAACAAATATGACATGCGTTAGCTCCAACTTTACTATTTATCGCAAGACCCATCTCGGTCTGCCATAATATTAAGATTAATTCAATTTTAATTCTGAGTAATCACCAACATTGACTACTCTCTTCTGCCCCTCTGTCAGTGCATGATCGCCAATTAAAGAGTGACTCAGGATCATGTTTTTTATTACAGCCCCTTTGCCTACAATAGTTTCTGTTAATAGGGCACCACTTCAGATATTTTTTTCCAAATTATTTTTGGTTGTCGTCTGAATGGTAATAATAATTATAATAGGAATAATAGTAAGAATATTTACCAGCTAGTGTTTCTGGATTAGCGCCATTAAGTATCGCACCGATAAGTGGAGACCTAACATTGGCAATTGTATCTAAAGCTCGATCAATTGCTGCACGGTCAGTCTGTCCAGCTTTCACCACCATGACCAGTGCATCAATCTCCGCTGAAATCATTGAGGAGTCTGTCACAGCTACTATTGGTGGAGAGTCAAAAAGGACCATATCCCACTTTTGCTCCAAATTATCCACGAGCCTACTCATGCGATCAGAACCAAGCAGTTCGGATGGATTGGGAGGCAATCCACCAGCTGTCACTATAAAAAGATTATCAACCTTCGTTGGATGTACAATCGAATCAAACTGCTCAACTTCTCCAATGAGATATTCTGACAAACCCGGCCCCCGTGGCAGGTCAAATACATTGTTCTGAACTGGTTTTCTGAGATCTGCATCAATTAACAAAGTTTTTTTCCTAAGTTGTGCAAATGCAATCGCAAGGTTCGCTACAGTGGTTGACTTTCCCTCTCCAGGTTGTGGACTGGAAACAAGCAAACTCTTGATTTTATTGTCCGCAGAAGCATAGCTAATATTTGTTCTAAGAGAACGATAACTTTCTGAGACAGGGGATTTAGGATCTTCATATGTTATCAGACGGCGTTTAAAATCGGTCCCTCCGCTAGAAGGTTTTTGAACTTTTTTAAGTGATTGCATTCCTTGTTGGTGATGCATATCAGGGATGATTCCAAGAACCGTCAGGCCTTTACGCTCTAACTGTTCAACAGCCTTGACAGTATTATCAAGAAATTCAGTGATAAAAGCATATGCAATCCCCAGACCTAACCCCATAAATATTCCGAGAATCAAATTTACTTTTTTGTTGGGTTTAATTTTTTCTGCGATTAATGCCGGATCTAGGATACGAACTTTTCCCATTTGTCCTGCTTCTGTAATGCGGGATTCCTCATATTTTTGCTTCATTGTCAGATATAAATTTTCATTTAATTTTAAATCTCGCTCAAGACGTGCATATTGTAGAGTTTGGTTGGGCAAAGACACTAATCGATCTGACATTTGATCGACTAGTTTTTTATACTCTACGGTCCGAGATTGAGCTGCATGTACTTCCACTTCCTGCTCTACAATTTTATTAAAGATTTCCTGTGAGGCAGCGAAAGGGTCCTCCTCACTCCATCCGGAGAGAATTAATGACTCAGTGATTGTAGTAAGCTTGCTTTTCATCTCTTCAATACGACGATTAAAATCTTTTGCTTGGAGTGAGCTTTCATCCCAGCCTTCATCTACCATTTGCTGAACTTTTTGAGCTTCGAGTTCTGCTATTTTTCCTCGAAGAGCTACAATCATCGGATTGTTGGTATTAGTGATTTCATCCATGAGTGCTTTTTCACTGTCTGAAAGTTGACCCTTAAGGTACTTAACTCTTTCATGGGCAACCTCTAACTCAGCAATATTAGTATAATAGATACTTTCGTAAGTCGTTAGATCTTGAAGCAGCAATTCAGCCGAACCGTCCAAAGCATAAATTTTATGATCCGTCTGATAACTGCGCAATTCATCTTCAACTATTACAAGTCTTCTCTCATACTTAGTTATTTGGGAATCAAGAAATGTGAGAACAAAATGAAGCTCACCCTGACCACCAGATAAATCGAGATTTCGGTATGTATTCGATATTCTGTTCGCTAAAAATATTGCATCAGAGGAATCAGACGAAATCACTGAGATTTTCAGCACATCTGCATCACGAATTGTGGCAATCGAACAGTTCTCTCTAAGATCCTCTACAACTTCAATTCGCTGAGAATAATCCAAATTTTGTGGAGCAGGGAATGTATCATTATCAGCCACAATCCATTCCAAGAAATAGTCGAATAGCCGGTAACGTTTCCTCACATAACGAGTTCCAAATAATGCAAGTTCATCGGCACTTCCATCTAGAATTAGAGATTGTACAACCTCATCATGGAGGTAAAAACTATTCAAGATTTCAATCTCATTTTGGAGACGCTGTTTGGAGCTTGTCATTCCAAAATCAAGAACAAATGAGCTGGGATTTGACCCACTTTCTTTAATCATTACGATAGTGGTAGCTTGAAAGGTAGGTCTGGAAGTCAAAGTCAGATATATGATAACAGATAAAACGGTAGCAAAAATTAGAACAATTTTTTTTCGATGACTACGTATGATACGCCAGATTTCTTTAATATCAATGTCATCCTTTTCATAGATTTCTTGATTCGCCATCTACTTTCCCTTCAGCTCAGTCGAATTTTCCAATGTGCGACATAAATAATTTTTTGAAGTTGTCGTGGCCAAACTGCTATAGGATTAAGCATTCAACCTTCTATAATCTTTATATTCTAGTAGTCCACATTTCGTCATAGAATCTAATCGCTACGACCTCTTGAGTCTCAATTATTTCGCATCTACCTAACTCTTTTTTATTAAAATGTGAGCCAAATCAATATTTATATGATCCAAAAATATTATCAAAACTTCTATTGCTATATCCCGAAAAACACATGTGCCATTATTAAAAGCCAATTCGTGAACCACTTAACAAGGACAGATGTATATCTATGTGGGAATTTCGACTCTGATCTTTATAGGTCCCTGTCCACTCAAATAAGTCAAGTGAGTAGAGAATTCAAAAATCTCCAGGAGGCCGTTTTAAGCTAGTTAAATTCCAATATTGAAAAACAATTATGCAACAATTCGAGCCATAGATATTTTACAACTAAAAAGATTAAATTGGATTATTAATCAAGGCATTAATACAACCTAAGTGGAAACTTATAGCACAGTTTGCGATTTGAGCAAAGAGGCTCTATACCCATTTGGTACAGCTGTGTAATCTTTGACACATGATGACTAATTATCAGAGTCATTAGGTGACTGAATCATGAGTTTTCTATCACCTATTCCCATTAGAAGCCCAAGCTACCCCAGTTAAGTCTTTGATTGTTGTATTGGTTCTGCAGACGGTAATTTGGCTAAGCTACACAAATTAGGGCCCAAGAAAATCATATTAGGGCTGAAAAACTCAATCTTAGATAAATAAATTGATCATTTACAACCTGTATCTTTAATCCTCATCCATCCCTAGAAAACAAGTCAAGTTTAGTTAGTGGAATTCATCAGAGATATAAATTAAATTATAAAAATAATGGTTTTTTGGGGCCGTTTGGTGCTCATTCGTGAAGAGCTAGTCATTGAAACTGAATATAGTCGATTAACATCAAGGCGCGCGCTATCTGTCATTAAATTAGATTGTTTCCTTTAAAGCTACTATTATTGGGGGCATTAAGTTAGGGCAAATCCAATAATTATTTTTTTACAAATTCTCCTTGTGCTCCATAAGGCAGTTAGGACATTTTAGAAAGTGATATTTACCATATTAAGCCAGGGTGATAACCTATAGATCTACTCTTTTCTATAGCTAGGTTTTTTCTTCTCACTTTTTCAACGAGTTTTTTTTATGATCATCAGTGAGTCGAATGAGATTCCAGAATTCTCATAATATATGCAAAAATTTCGTTCAATGTTATAGTCATAACACTCAAATCATTGTCTCAGTCCAGGTTTTATCAAGTCAACTTCCATTTGGTACGCAAGTATCCCTGCCGGTTTCTTATTGTATTTGTTAATTACTAGCCGCGTAAAGAAATGTTGCCCAGCCAGATTCCGATCCCGCTGTTTCAAATCTATCAAAATACTGCGAGCTTAAATCAACACGCCATTTGTATGTCTCATTAGTAATCAAATCTACCTCAATCGGTATAGCCCAATAATCAGTATCACCTATATAATTCCCTGGTGGAAATAAGCTGCGAACCATTAAATTATTTTCAGTATTCAATATAGTTATACAATAATGTTCCAGTACTAGCGGGGTTCGATAAGTCCAAGACAATTCTCGATTATTTCCAAGTTCAACCATAAGACCATTTGGTTTCAATGTTTCATATTCAATGATAGGTAAGGATAGGTAGGTTATTGAATCGGAAAATGTGCTAATACTTTCTGATTGATTCTCCGCTCTCAATTTATAAAAGTATCTGATTCCAATCGATACCCATTGATCGGTATACTTACATAACCGATTTGATTCAACGTTAATGCTCATCAGCAAATCATACGGACTGAGACTATCGTTAATATCGAAATAAGTAGCACGATAAATATAGTATTTAGCGACATCCTCATCTACTGGATTTGATTCCCATTCTAAGTTAATTCCCCCACTTTCATGTGCATCAATACCCAGCTCAGGCCATTCCTCTGGAAGAGATTTTTGGACCCAGTGAGGAGCGGAAGGAGGTGTCGGATCTTCGATGTCTAGACCACAGTTGGAAATCAAAAGTGAAAAGTGAAAAGTGAAAAGTATGGGTATCCAATATTGCAATCGAGCCCATGTCGTGTCGGTGAACTTGGGGTAATTCTTTACGCTAGGCGCTATAGGTTCAAGTGACATGGTAGGAAGATAGGTTAGAAGTGGAAAGTTATAAATAAAAAGTTAAAAGTTGAGAGACCCTCGAAGATCGGAAGGTCCAAAGTTGACGCTTAGCGATCACGCACTGGCCGATTACATACTCGAAAGGAATGGTAGGGAACGGTCCTTCCCAGATAGAATATGTTCTTCCATTGGTAAGGGCCAGGGAATATTGAGATCTGGATCATGAGGATGTATACCCCCATCTGCTGCAGCTCTGTAAAAATTATCGGTCTTATATTGCACTATAGCTGTCTCACTGGTCACAAGAAATCCATGGGCAAAGCCTCTTGGAATAAAATACTGAGCATGGTTTTCTGTTGTCAATTCAGCAAAGACAAATTGCTTAAAGGTTTGTGAGTCAAGACGCATATCTATTGCCACATCCCAGATGGATCCCTGAATCACCCGCACCAATTTTGCTTGAGCATGTGGTGCTCGCTGAAAATGAAGACCCCGGAGAACACCTTTAGAGGACTTGGATTCATTATCCTGGACGAATTTGACTCCGGGAAGAAACTCCTCAAAGTCTAGCAAGTTGTAGCTCTCCTTAAAATACCCTCGGTCATCCGTAAAGACAGTAGGTTCGATGAGGAGAACATCGGGAATCGATTGGGGGGTGACTCTAAAACTCATAGGTTTTCATTCAGCTTTCTTCCACCAAGATTTTCAATATCTGCAATTTTTAAACCCTGCCTTCTCTCAATTGTTTGAACAAATTGTGATGCTTCCAATAGCGAATCAAATGTGCCAGTATCAAGCCAGGCATATCCCCGTTGCATAATTTGTACCTGGAGTGATTTATCATTTAAGTAATGCTGATTGACGGTAGTGATCTCGAGCTCACCTCTGGTTGAGGGTTTCACATTTTTGGCCACATTTATGACTGAATTAGGATAAAAATATAATCCAACCACTGCGTAGTTACTCTTTGGATCCTTCGGTTTCTCTTCAATAGAGAGGGCTTTCTTTGATGAATCAAATTCAACGACACCGTAACGTTGCGGATCTTCTACATGGTAAGCGAAAACTACTGCATTCTGCTCTTCACTTACAATACGCTTCGATTCTTTCAGCATGTCAATTAATCCATGACCGAAAAAGATATTATCTCCAAGAACAAGACAGACATCATCATCACCAATAAACTCATCTCCCAGAATAAAAGCCTGAGCCAGACCATCAGGGCTGGGCTGTAAAACGTATGAAAACTTTGCTCCAAAGCGGCTACCATCACCCAACAACTCCTCAAACCTTGGAAGATCAGTTGGAGTAGATATGATGAGAATTTCCTTAATATCTGCCAGAAGCAAAGTTGACAAAGGATAGTAAATCATTGGTTTATTGTAGATCGGTAAGAGTTGCTTTGACACCACACGCGTGATGGGATGTAGCCTGCTTCCAGAACCACCCGCTAGAATTATGCCCTTCATTATTTCACACCCAGTCTTTCCTGTTCATAAATTTGTTTTTGCTGCAAGGCTTTCCACCAAGCCTGAGAGTCAAGATACCATTGTATAGTATCTTTTAGCCCAGCTTCAAAAGTGTGGGAGGGTTCCCAACCCAGATCTGTGCGAATTTTTGAAATATCCATGGCATACCGGACATCATGGCCGGGACGGTCAGTCACATAAGTAATTTGTTCTCGATAACTCTTTCCTGATTCATTTGGCTGAATCTCATCTAGAATAGCGCAGATACTTTCCACCACACGGAGATTGGTAACCTCTTCTTCCCCACCCACAAGGTAAGTTTCGCCCAAAGAACCATTTTCAAACACATCATAGATGGCTTCACAATGGTCTTCTACATGCAACCAATCACGAATATTCAATCCATCACCGTAAATGGGAAGCGGTTTACCTGAGATGGCATTTATCACCATGAGGGGAATTAGTTTCTCAGGAAACTGTAAGGGACCATAATTATTGGTACAGTTGGTGAGCACGATGGGAAAGCCAAATGTCCGTCCCCAGGCTCTCACCAAATGATCCGATCCTGCCTTGGAAGCTGAATAAGGTGAACTGGGATCATAGGGGGTATCAATTCTGAATAATTCATCAGGACCGAGAGAGCCAAAAACCTCATCAGTGGATACATGCAAAAAACGAAAATCTTCCTTCTTCTGCCCGTCCAGACCCTTCCAATAATTGTGCATTCTATCAAGAAGAATAGCCGTACCCACGACATTGGTCATGATGAAGGGTATGGGTCCGTCAATGGAGCGATCTACATGAGATTCTGCTGCGAAATGGATGATGCCATCAGGTTGGAAGTCGTCTACGACGGACTGCACCAGAACGGTATCAGTGATATCTCCTTCTACAAACTGATATCGGGGATTATCCGCAACTAAGACCAGGTTATCCAGATTCCCCGCATAGGTCAGTTTATCTAGGTTGAGGATGTGGTTGTCGGTTTCGGCGATTTGCTTCAGGATGAAGTTGGAACCGATAAAGCCTGCGCCACCTGTGATGATTATTCGTTTCAATTATTTTCCCACTCTTCGGTTAAAATTATTGCGGTTGAAATTAGTCGAAAGTCGAAGGTCTAAAAGTTAAAAGTCGGTCACTCCTCTATCGTTCCTCTGCTAAACA
>Ga0233437_1001790_pt1 | contig 36472 bp, 42 predicted proteins | sample SI_122_August201_FD_182714 | JGI IMG/M metagenome (GOLD analysis project Ga0233437, IMG submission 182714) | Seawater microbial communities from Saanich Inlet, British Columbia, Canada - SI_122_August2016_200_MG | ecosystem: Environmental > Aquatic > Marine > Inlet | place: Canada: British... | reverse complement strand
GAGATTATATCTTTTTTTAATTTGATTTTGGCTTAAGGTCATCTTTTCTTACATTCCTCTACAATCTTACAACAATACTTTTTCATATGGGCATCAATCATTTCTACTAGTGGTTTAATTGTTTCTTTATTTACACTATAATATCTGTGTTTTCCTTTTTGTTCAACAAAAACCATCCCACACCTTTCTAGACGTTTTAGATTATGGGAAACCATTGTTTGTTCAAAGCCTGTTACTTGACAAATTTCACTCACACACTTCTTGTCTTTTCGTAAACAGTTTATTATTTTGAGTCTGTTTTTATTAGCTAAAGAGCTGAAGAATAACCGGTAAGCTCTTTCGTCGTTGTGTGATTTATGCATCATATGATGATTTTATCATATCAACTATATAAACTTTTCGGGAAAAAATAAAGAAAAAGTTAACTTAACTCACATCCTGATAAAGATGCTAATTTATTTAATTGTTGTTCTCCCGGATAAAGTTTTCCTTCAATTTGCCAAGTAGGATATCCGGTAACACCAGCAGCATTACATACTTGTTTGCTTTTATCACAATCCACATAGTCTACGTATTGAAAAGAACTTCCAAAAGCTGCTTTTTGATTTTTACAATGAGAACACCATTCCGTCCCATACATCTTAACATTCTTTTCAGTAAGACATTTTGCAAGTGAATCATATTCTCCTGGTCCTTTATTTCCGTTGGAACAACCAACGATAACTAAGAAAATTGTTATTATTAAAACTGAAATTATATTTTTATTCATTTTCTTATCTCCATTTTAATTTTTGGTTGATTATTAAGTTAATTTATCCTACAATCACTTTTCCAACCATTTCTTTGTGGCCCTTACCACAATAAACATTGCATCTCAAGAGAAATTCACCTTTTAGTGTAGGGGTAACAATTATTACTTTTTCTTCTCCTTCTTTAAGCAAGCCTGTATCTATTCCTAATTCTTTAACGGCTAAACCATGACTACCTTCTTTTGAAATTACTCTGATTTTTGTGGTTTCTCCATATTTAAGATTAATTTCTGATGGAGAAAAATCCCAATCTGTTGCAAGTACAACAATCTCTGTTTCTCCAACATCTTCTAGATCTTGCTGGTCTTTAACATCGGAGATTTCTGAATTGGAACATCCAATTATTAAAAAGCTAAATACTAACACTAATAATAGCCCAATACTCTTTATTGTTTTATTGTTTGCCATTTTATTTCAATTATCCTCCGCAACCACAGCCACCGCTGCTGCCACCACCACAACTTCCTCCTTGAGGAACTTCTACTTTATTTAAAGCAGTATTTGCACTATTTCCACTAATCTCATCTTGAACAATAAACACTCCTGGAATCATGCCCATCCAACAACTCCAAGAAATAGTTCCTGATTCCGTTGGCGTAAACTCAATAGTCTGTTCTCCTTTTTTAATGTCAAATTCTAATCCCAGTTTTGGAACTTGAATGGCATTATTACATCCATTAAGTTCTTTTGCATCAATTATCCATTTCACCGGAACATCCTTCTTAAGAACAAATTTATCTGGGCTCCAACCATAACGATTAACTTCCATTCTTATCTCTTGATATCCATCTTTAAGAACTGCAACGCCATCTGTGTTTTCAATATTATTAGAATTGGTATTAATCAAAGGATCAAATCCCGCAGTTAAAGAATTATAATCATATCCTGTTCCAGTAAGAGCTAATCCTCTATTAACCATCACAAGTCCTAGGATAATAACAATTACTCCTGAAGCTTTCAGTATTTTATGTGTTGCTTTCTTACTAATTATACTAGTTAAGTAACCAAAGCCCAACATTACTGGAAGTGTTCCTAAAGCGAAAACAAATAATAACTTAGCGCCTTCTATCATACTTCCAGTTCCAGCAGCCATAATATAAATCGCTTGTAAGGGTCCACAGGCAATCATTAACCCGTTAAGTAATCCAATTACTAGTGGGTTGTTAGAATGTTCTTTCTTTTCTCTTTTTACAAATTTGTTTAAGAACTGAGGCATTCTGATTTGAAACTTTCTTAAACTAGGGAAAATGTTTAACATCTTTAATCCGTAAATTACTAAAAACAGTCCAGCGATTATTCCAGCTGCTCCACGAATTGTTGGCGTAAATGCGATTATACTTCCTAATAATCCAAAAGCAGCACCAATAACAGTGTAGGAAATAAGTTTTCCGATACCGTAAGACAGATGTAACCTTGCGGGACTTTTTCCTTCTTTAACTCCTTTTGTGGTATAAGAAACAACAAATCCACCACACATTCCCACACAATGGAATCCAGTTAATAAACCAACAACAAATAGTAACCCATATCCCATGTTCTGAGAGATTTGGGGCAATTCAACCACACCATATAGTTGCCAAGCAAAATAAATGAATAAAATAAAACCAACACCTGCAAATGCCCAACCAGTCCAATTGGTTTTCTTTTTAGTTTCATCAAAGTTTTCACAAAGATATCCTTTTTCTTCAATCACTTCCTTTATTTCGCTTTTATTAGTATTTTCATCATCATAATTAATTTCCACTTTCTCTGTAGAATAATCTACATCTACACTCTTTACTCCTGGAAGACTTAATACTTGTTTAGCTATGATTTTTTCACAACTATTACAAGTCATTCCCTTTGCCCTAAATTTATATTTGATTAATGTCATTAAAATTCCCTCCTTTTTTGTTTAGATTATTATTTTTATAACTCATAACTGCTATCGTTATGATTATTACTTGTGATATCAAGCAGAACAAACAAAGTGCTTTTATAAGAAAAAATTCTGCATAAGTTAAATATCCTGAAATTGCCAAAGCAGCAATTGAAAAAAACAACAAACTTTTTGCGGAAATGATCTCTTTAATATATTGGACATCTCTTATTTTTTCTATCCAATACTTATTGGAATATAATCCAAAACTAACTGCTCCTAGGAAAGCATACCCTAACAATCCAAAAATTGCTAATGGAATTCCAAGGAATTCAGCATATTGGCTTTGGCTTACTAATGAACATTGGAAAGTTTCACTAAAATCGCATGGAGCGTTTAACGCCGAATAATGAATATATGTTAGGTATCCAGAAACAATGAGTCCCAAAATAGAAAGAAAAAAAACAAATTTCAAGAGTTTCTGTTGTTTTACTTGGTTCATTCTACTTTGTAACCTTCTCCTTTTATTGCTGCTTTGATTTTTTCTTCACTTACTTTGTTTTCATCAAACTCTACAACAGCAATACCTTTCTCACTATCAACTTTAGATTTAACACCTATGTCTTCTAAAGCATCTTCTATTAACATACTACAACTTTTACAATGCATTCCTTTAACTTTCAATGTTACTTTCATTTTTCTTTTTCCTCTCTAACTATTAAGTGCCTGTTCAATTATTGGTTCAAATGCTTGAAATGGCTGTGCACCAACAAGTTTTTGTCCATTAATAAAAAATGCCGGAGTTCCACTAACGCCTAACTGTTGTCCTGCACTAAAATCATTCTTGACTTCTTGTGCCATTTCTCCAGAATCAAGACATTGGTCAAACTTTGCAGTGTTTAAATCTATCTCTCGAGCGTATTGTTTGTATGTACTTGCTCCACCAACTACACCTTTTTCAAATAACAAATCATGCATTTCATAATACTTATCTTGTTCTCCTGCACATTCAGCAGCTTCTGCTGCTTTTTGAGCGTTTTGATGGAAACTTAAAGGAAAATCTCGATATACAAAATTAACTTTTCCGGTATCAATATACTTTTGTTTTATTTGTTGATAAGCACCGGTATAGAACTTTTCACAAAATGGACATTCATAATCGCTAAATTCTACTATTGTTACTTTAGCATCTTCATCGCCATTTATACTATCATCATCAATTATTTCACTTAGATCTGCAGTTGGTGCTTGGTTATTACTGGGATTAGCAGCAACAGTTGGCACTTCAACAGCTTCATTACTCTCTGCATTAATTCCAGAAAGTGCAGAAATCTTTACAGCAATGAAAACTAATAATAATACTTGAATCACTACTGCCACGGCTAAAAACTTCTGAAAAGCATTTAATCCCATATCACAACAACTTTCTTTCTTAGTTTCTTGTTTCTTTTCTGTATGATGTTCCTTGTGAACATGGTGTTCAGGTTCTTCATTTTCTTTATCAAAGTGTGTCATTTTATTATTTACCTCTTTTCTTGTTAATTTTATGCAAACCTAAAAGCTCCGGCTTCTAATTCTGAGTTTTTGATAATTAATTGTCCATCTTTAATAGTATGACTTAAGAAACTTGGCCAGCACCCATATCCTTTGTTTTGTGTTCCTAATCCCTCGATCTTAAACACTTTGCCACACTTAATACAAGCAATATCAGTTCCTTGTTGTTCATACCCTTGCTTTCCACCGCAAACGTCACAGGCATCGAAAGCCGTTCTTACTTCTCCATCGCTGCCTTTAACTGCAAAGTAAGTTACAGTTATTCCATTAGCATTATAGTTGAACTTTTGTACTTCCTTAGTAATGCTACTGGCATCAATATTAACAACACCTTCAGATAAAGAAGGTTCTGCTTTTATATTAGGGGCACTTGTTTCGCTTGAACAACCTATAATAAATAAGGCAGTTAACACGATTAATCCCAAAGTTATAATTTTTTGTTTCATTGTAAACACTATTAGAATTGTAACAACTTATAAAAGATGTAGTGAAACTAGTTTCAAAAGGCTGTTTCTCTTTAATATCTCTTTGTAAACTCTTATTTTAAGATCAATTTTGTTTAAATTCATATTTACTATAAAAATAATAATTTAGAAGAAATATTTATAAGTATTAAGGGTTTTTTAGTTTAAAATAGAGGTTCTAGATTAAACATATCAAATGACTTGAGATATAAAGGTATTAAGATGACAAAAAGAAAGAACAGACAGAATAGAAGGGGATCCCAAAAGGGAACTCAAGGAACTAAGACTGAGACAGGAGAAGAAGCTTCTGTTGTTGAGACTAGGGATACACACTCAGCTCAATTAGAGGAAAGAGTAAACGATTCAGACCTTGGTGATTCACCATTTGGCATTTCACATGGTTATGGTAGCGAAACAGTTCAAAAACCTTATGATGATAACAAAAAAGGAAGCGTGAGAGATTATTTAACCAAAGGTTTAGGGATTGTGGGGTTTACAGGTGGATGTTTAACAGTTGTGGGTTTAGTTGGATTTTTATTGTATTCGGTAGCTACTGGTGGTCCAAAGGATGGAGAAAGATTAGAAACTCCCGTAACTTTAAGTACTACTCAATTAGGTGGTGAAAATGTTTCCTGTATTTACTCTTTAACAAATAGAGACAACATGTTTATTCAAGCACAATTAGAGTCTGATTCTGGAAAAAGAGCATGGATACATTATCCTTGGTGTGGTGGAGCAGTTCAGGCAGATAAATCTACTTTAGTAGGTTATACTCATCCAGCAGGAAATTCAGATTTAGAAGAAGCTAAGAAACTTCTAACTGCTTGTATTGGAGCGAGTCCGTTACCAGTACCTAAGTATAGGGCTTGTCCTAGGCCTTAATTTTATTTTTCTAATATTTGAGAAGTATTTTTTAGAATAATGGAAACTCTCCTTTATTATCAAAGAATCATTTTAACAGAACAATATTAGTCATTCCTCTTCTTTTACGTTCAATTAACTGTTTTCCTTCCAACCTATCAAGAATTCTAGTAACTTTAACTTTACTTAACTGGGTTTCTTTAACAACGTCACTTTGAAATATAGATCCTTCATTCTCCAAAACAATGTTCATAACACTTTTCTCTTCATCATTAAGATTTTCCAACTTTTTATTTTTATCTTCTGTAGAAAGATCCTTCTTCATTTCTTGGACAGTTGTTTCATCTTTCATGAAGAAAATTATAAACAAACTAACAAGAACTAGTAATCCCATTAACCCATAACTAAGAACTTCTTGTGTAAATGTAGTTGCGTGCATTGGACAAGCTGTTCCGTGAGTACAAGTTGTATCCACAATTTTCTGCAGTGCATAATTGAAAGACATAACTACAAAGAAGAAAAGTGCGGTAACGCCCAGTATTAAATATCCAACATGTTTATTTTTCATTAGAAGCTAGATTTACTGTTTTCATTATATATTTTGTGGTATATTGCAGAATTATCCTAAATAAAACCCTAACAAAGTCATTCTATACAAAGCATAACCTAGCCAAAGGACAAGAATTAAGTAGAACACCCCAAAGTATTTGTTTAAGGGAAAATATCCAGATAGCCAGTGAGTTAGCTTTTTATGCCACTTACCTTTACTCCAACACATCACATTATAAACAATACAATCAAGAAAAAATAAATAAAAGACAATTCCTTCGGTAAAGAGCATCTTTTAATCGTTATCTACTCTAGGAGCAAGGATAAAGCTTAATGATAATCTGTCTACGATTCGATATTCCATCTTTAATGGATAATCTGTATTAAAGTTTAAGAATACTCTATCGCTTAACTTACTTCCAGCAATCATTTTTTTAAGATACTCTAAAGAGAATTTAGCTTTAAATTTATCTTCAGAATCAGTTTTGATAACTGTATGGTCATCTGGTTTTATTTCAATAAGTGCTTTTGACAAATCTCCTTCGGCTTTAACTAATAATTGAGTTTTTTCTCCTAAGAAGGTAACTGACTCAGCAACAACAGAAACGTCTTCAATTGATTCTGTAAGTTGTCCGGAGTTCATTTCTACAGAAAGAGGAAAAGTTAGCTCGGGAACTTTTTGTTCTTTATCTTCAATTTCTAAAGTTGGAATAGAAAATGACCGGGTAGTGTTACTTCTCATTTCAATTTTTAGCTTATTATCTTCGGTGGTTTCTAAAGTTAACACATCTTCAGCTTTTGCCCGTTTTATAATCTGTTTAAGGTTGTTTAGGTTAATGGATAATTCAGTTTCTTCATTAACTTCATATTTTGTGAAGCAGCTACTTAACATTTTAAAAATCACCATAGCTACGTTGGCTGGATCCATTGCAATAAGTTCTAATCCATTAGAATTTACTTTAAATTTTGCTTCTGTGACAAGTTCTGATATAATTGAGATACTGTCTTTAAAATACTTAGGTTCAGCTAAAATAAGTTTCATTTTTTTGTACCCTCCCTCAAAAGTATTTGGGGGCAGAGGGCTTTATAAAATTTATTGTTGTCAAGTAGTGGTTTACTTAATTGCTAGAATTTTCCCATTTTCCATCAGATGTACATTCTTTCCTTCTTTATAGCCCATTTCTTCCGCTAATTCTTCTAAATGAATAGACATATCCTTGCCGGCATGGGAGGGAATTAGATGTTTTGGCCTTAACAAATTGATCAAATCTCGATGATCTTCTCTGGCAGCATGTCCAGAAACATGAACATCTGTGAAAATTCGTACATTCTTATTTTTAAGACCTCTTTCTAGCTTATCTCTGTTCTGTTGATTAAGTTCAACTGGAATAACAGAACAGCTAAATATTACTACATCTCCAGTTTCAAATTTGAATGGAAGTTCTCCCTTAATCATCCTAGATAAAATTGCTTTTGGTTCACCTTGATGACCGGTACAAACAATAAGATATTTTTCCTTACCTTCTTTATTAATTTGTTTAAGTTTCTTTTCAACTTTATCTCTATACCGAATAAGAGTAATATCTGGCTTAAAGTTAACTAAATTAACTTCTTCTGCTGCAAGAACATATTTTGTTAGAGATCTTCCTAAAAACACAATTTTTCGGTTTAATTTCTTTCCCATTTCTATAATACTTTTTAATCTAGCAATATGGGAAGAGAAAGTTGTTACTATCATGGCTTTACTTTCCGCATTAACTCCTAACATCACATCTTTGAGCATTTCCCTCGCTACTGATTCAGAAGGCATTTTTTTATGTTCATTTGCATAAAGAGATTCTGCAATTAAAAGAGAAACACCTTCATCGCCAATTGCCTTTAATCTTTTAATGTCTGATTTCTTTCCAAGAGTTGGTTGTCTATCAAATTTATAATCATTAGCATAAACAATTCGTCCATAAGGAGTGTGGATAACGATTATTGCGGCTTGAGGAACAGAATGGGTAGCGTTAACAAACTCGATTGAAATTTTATCTGAAAGTTTGTATGTGGAACTTAAATTTATTTGAATAATTTGGTTTGGAATTTTAATTCTGTCATCATGAAGTATACTGTTTAATACACTTGCAGTATAAGGGGTACAAATAATTGGCGCTTCAGGAAAAACACCAGATGCAAAAGGAATTGCACCAATATGATCTAAATGTGCATGGCTTGGAATTATTGCTTTAACTTGATTTCTCCATTTTTTGATATGTTTATAGTTCGGTACGGCATCAACTTTTAGAAGTTGAGGATATGTTTTAGAACTAATATCTTCTCTATCTTCAGTATAACGGATATAATTATCCATCTGTAATCCCATATCTAAAACGATAACTTCGTCATCAACTTTAATTGCAGTAGAATTCTTGCCTACTTCTGAAAACCCACCTATTGTACAAACTTCTATCGCCATGGTAGTTAGAAAAGAGTTTGTGGTTTAAAAATCCTACTATTTTATTGTAATAATTTCGCCAAACCATAAAAAGTTCCAATTATTCCAATTGCTATAGAACTTGATTGATAAGTTTGGTAAAACCATTTACGATAAACTGCTTCTTTTTTTGTATTCATCTGGGTAACTAAAGGTTTTTCAGCTTTACTATCTAAATGGAACCGATATAATCCACAAATAGGCAACCATTGTTTCCAATCTGGTTTTTCTAATTTCTTTTCTAAAGAATCCATCTTATGATCATAAAAATAATGTGTGGATGGCAGGGCTCGAACCTGCGTAAGCACTAAGCTACTGGATAACTCCGAATTGTACGGGAAATGGTTTTAGCATTTGAGTCCAGCCCGTTTGACCGCTCCGGCACATCCACATTTGAAATAGAATTGAAATTATAATTCCGTTTTATAAAACTTTCTTAAGTATAAAAGAAAAATAAAAGAAATTAACTAATTTTTCTTAACTGTCCTTCAATGTCCCTTAACTGAGATTCTAGTTCGTCCAACTCCGTAATTGGATGTGGTTCAGGCACGTAAGCAGCTTTTCTTGCAGGAGCTTCAACATCTTCAGATCCATCCTCATTTTCCATTTTTGGTGGAATGGCCATCTTTGGAACATCTCTTCTAATGGTTGAAATGCTTAGCTTGCCCTTTGGAAAATGGTGTTTTAGTTTACGGTCTAAAAGAGATGTTAATTGTTTAATACTTTCTTTCAAATCATTGAATGTGTTTACTTTTTCCTCTTGAATCTGTCTAAACTTCTCATAGCTTTGCATAAAAATAATAATTTCTCTTAAAGACTCTAAAATATTTTTTCTTAAATTTGTTGGTTCATGAACTTGAACCATATATTCTGGTTCTTTATCCTTATTGGCAATCTTACTTCTAGTGCGAACCTTCTCCTTAACTATAGGAGATTTTCTTTTCGTACTTTTCTTTGTTGTCTTTTTCTTTGCCATCTTATATTTAGAACTTTTCAGGCTCACTTAAAGAATGATCAATAAAATCTACCTTCTTTTCAAACTCTGAAATTGCATTTTGCCACATCTCCAGTTGATGATCTTCCTCATTCTTAAGGTCATTTATTTTTAGCAAAGTATCCTTTGCTTCTTCAATTTTTTTACGAATTAATCTTATTGTTCCGAGCACGTCTTCATACTCATCAATCCTAACAAATACTGGCATTTGATCCATTTTACTCACCTTTGAATATTGTTTTGTCTATTTTTAATAGTTGGTCGTGAACAGATTTTGTTGCTCGACGCATTTTTATAAAATCTGTTTCTTCATTATACTCAGAAATATCTAACCCCTTACTCGCTTCTTTCAAGGTATGAACACTTTTGTTCATATCATCGATTTGGCTTAATATTTTTCTATAAACTTCTATCTTAACAAAAGAGTTTCCTACAATTTGTTCAGTGGGAAATTGTTTTGGCGGTGTAAATGACTGTTGTTTAGGCATTTCTTCTTCTTTTTTCATAATCCCTTGATCTTCTTCAACATTTTCTTTTGGTGCACCTACTCCTACTGCTGCTTGAACTTGAGAAGGATTAATCACTTTTTCTGAATTAAAAGACGTGGGGAACTGTAAAGATTTTTCATCAAAAGGTTTTCCTTCCGGAAAAGGAACCTTAGGTACAATTTTCTTTCTACCAAATAACCATCCCATTTTATTGTTTTGAGGTAGTGAACGTTTAAAAACTTTGTTTAGTATTATATAATAGTAAATCGAAATTCTTTTATTCTCTAAAGCTATTCTGGCTTTAAATGAAATCTGAGGGAATTTTTGTTTCAATATTTAGTTTAGTTCTTATTTTATTAGTTTCATCGGCTTCTGCAAACTTATTAATTACAGAAATTATGTACAATCCCTCGTCAGAAATGGGTTCAGATACGGACTTGGAATGGGTTGAACTTTATAATTATGATAAAGATTCGTTTAACTTAACTTTTTTTGAACTTAATGGTAAAGGCGTTGATTCTATTATTATTGAACCAAACCATTATTTGGTAATAGCTAGGGAGTTATTTGATGAAAGAGATAAGGATAATGACAGCTTTTCAAATTTTTATTCAAACACTTATTCAAATATTTCAACAATCGATTCTGGGGCATTTACCTTGAGTAATACGGGGGGAAATGTCATTATTAGTAATGGAAGTATTAATTTTAGCACACATTATCTGGATGATTTTGGTGGTGATGGAAATGGTTATTCATTAGAATTAGTTAATGGGACTTGGTTAGAAAGTAAAGAATTATATGGCACACCCGGAAGAGAAAACACTGCGGAATTTAAAGAGGAGATCATCGAGAAAGGATTGAAGTTAGAATCTTATTTAGAGAAAGAAATTTATACTAATTATAATTATAATCGATTGTTTAAAATTAAGTTTTTAGATAAAGATAATTGTAGTAATAAGGAAGAAATTGTCATAAAATACTCATTATTTAAACAGCAGGAATTCATCTCTGAAAATACTTTTTCTAAGAAAATGGGGTGTTCTACATATTCTGGCACTGGAAACTTATTAATTGAGGATGAAGGAGAATATGTTTTGTGTGGATATTCTACTAGTCATGAAAGTAATCCAGTTTGTCAAAACATTACTGTGATTGATGTTTCTAAAGTGCCTTGTGATTTGGCAATAAGTGTGTTAACAGAAAAGTTAGTTTATAATAACAGAGAAAAGATTGGTTATTACAACGTTCTAAACGAAAAAAAGTTTCCTTATTATATTGAATACTGGGTTGAAGATTTTCTAGGAGAATTATTTAAAAAGAAAACTCAAACGACCAACACTAATAAGAAATCATATACACCTAAAATTGAAGAAGTGGATCGGGCACTTTTGATCAAAGCTAAAGTTTATCCTGCTTGTGCAGATTTGAACATTAGTAATAATGAAGCCGAACAATTGGTAATTGTTGTAAATTCTATTGTTGAGGAGGTGGGGGGCGGCTCTGGAAAAGAAAAAGAAGAATCTACAATTGAGATTGTTAAAATCTCTCCAGAAGAACAGAAATTTGCTGGACTCATTAAGGCGGAAATTGAAATTTATAAAGGTGACACTGGAAAATATTCTTTAACTGCTTATGCTGAAAAAGATGGTAAGAAAATAAGTCCAAATATCAAAATTAATTTGAAGGACAAATTCACTAACTATAAGATTACCTTACCCATACAATTAATATTAAATTGTGATGAAAAGATTTCTTCTGGGAAAGCTAAAGTTATTGTTGAAGGACTTGGTGTAGAAGATAATAAGGAATTTAAGATTACTGGCATTGATGAGAAGATTTGTAAAATTAATACAAAATATGAAGAACAAGAATGTAAAGAAACTAAATGTCAGGCGGTTCAAGAAAAAAGTGCTGCGCCTTCAACTTTAGAGAATCTTCAAGCACCAGATGTTTTCAGTACTGCGCACAATTACAATTATGAGGGCAAGGTTGTTTATGAATCCAGTTCTTCTAAAGCAAAGAAGCTTTTGCCTTATTTCTTAATACTCTCTTTCTGTTTAATATTGTTGGTTTTGTTCCAGAAAAAATAAGATGTTGTTAAACAACTTTTGTGAATTTAATGGTTTTTGTTACCATAATTGATCATCAACATCTTTTTGTACAATATACATTTGATCATTGAAATACCAAAAAACTAAGGTTTGGTTACTAGGTTTCAATTCTGTTAATAATTGATAATTGTTTAAGTTTGATCCATGTAACATAATATAATCTGCCCCTAATTCTTCCATCTCTTTATAAAAATCCGCAACCATAAATTCAAAAGGCGAATAAGTTATTTTATTAACCCAATAAATCTTTCCTGTTTTTAATTCTGGATATCCATCTGTAATATATTGGACAATTTCTGAAGAAATGGAACTAATTAATACTTGGTCCAATACCTTTCTATTTTTGCAATCTTCGATAATTTCATCTACTAACTTTTTATCTTCAGAAAAATTCCCTTGGGATTTTATCTCTATATTGACTTTTTTCTTAGAACCTATTAAATTCATTACTTTTTCATATAAGGGAATCTCATAATCACTAATGTTTGAAAGTTCTTCATATGTAAATTCTGCAATATAAACATTTTTGTTTTGTATACGAAGAAGCGAACTATCATGGTATACTACTATTTTGTTGTCTTTTGTGTATTGGACATCAAGTTCAATAAATTGATATTTTGGGTTGTTTATTGCACTTTCAAACGCAAGTATAGTATTCTCGATATATCCTTCCGAATTGCCTCTGTGTGCCCCTAAAATGGTGGGATAATCACTCACTGCAAGAATATTTGGTGCTTCTGAGATTGAAAATAATAACAACAAGATTACACCTAATAAGACTACTTTTTTCTTCTTTCCCATTAAATTATTGCTCATATTGTCTTATTGTTTTTGCTCTTTATAAATGTTTTGTATTGTAATCACTCTGCAGGGGCAACACATAATCTTAATTTAGAAGAAACACTTAATAAGATTGCCAAATTAATTGGATTTATGGCAATAGAGATTACATTTAGGGCTTTAATGGAAGTATTAGGTAAGCCAAAAGAACACGTTAAAGAATCATTGGACAAATATGTCGCCCAGCTTAAAGCTAGCGACAAATATACTGTGCTTAATGAAGACTATGCAGATGTCGAGAAGCGAGAAGATTCAGATTTATGGGCAACTTTTGTAGAATTAGAAATTAAAACTGATTCTATAGAAAATTTAATCATGTTCTGTTTTGAATATATGCCTTCTTCTATTGAAGTTCTTGCGCCTGCTGAATTTAAGTTGGCAGATCAAGACGTTTCACACCTTCTTAGCAATTTGCAAGGTCGCTTACACCAAATTGACATGGTGGCTAAACAACTTAAGATTGAAAATGATGCTTTGAAAAAGAATGCCTCTCTTCTGGTTAAAAACAATTTGATAATTCTTCTTGCAAAGGGATCAATGAATTCTGAAAACTTGAGTAAATACACTGGAATTGCTAAAGATAAATTAGAAGACTTTTTGGATAAGTTAATTGATGATAATAAGATTGAATTAAAAGAGGGAGTTTATTCATTAAAAAAATAAGATGGAAGATAATACAAAAAAAGTTGAGGCAGTAATATTTGCAGTTGGTAAAGAAATCACCACCGAAAGAATTGCAAGTTTATGTTCTTTAGAAACAAAGGAAGTTGATAGAATTATGAATAAACTGCTGAAACAATATTCTGATTCTGACAATTCGCTGAAGGTTGTACAAAAAGATAACGGGTGGAAATTAACTGTTAAGGATGAATACATACCCTTAGTTAGCAGTATTGTTTCGTCTACTGAATTAGACCGGCCATTAATGGATACTTTAGCAGTAATTGCTTGGAGATATCCGATTATTCAATCTGAGATTATTAAATTAAGGGGAAGCGGCGCATATGAACACATGCGGGCTTTAGTAGAACAAAATTTTATTGCTAAAGAACGGTTTGGTCGAACATATAAGGTTAAGCTTACTCAAAAATTCTTTGAATATTTTGATCTGCCTTCAGATGAGGCTAAAGAAGCATTCTTAAAGAACGTTCCTGCAGATATACTACAAGGGGCAGAAGATGTGGATAAGGAAACTGATGAAGTTGAAAGGCTAGTTGAAATTGATAAAAACGAAAAGTCTGGTAAATCTGAGATTGGGTCTGCAATGAAAGAAATGCAAGAATCTGAACAGTAAAGAACCACAACCTTTATAAAGGCCCAAGGACTATATTTTCTTATAATTTATCGTCTTTAAAGAGATGGTTAGAAAGATTAATTTTCACTAATAAGAATGGAAGAAAATACCGAAAAAACTGATAATGTTGAAAATACTGAAAAAGTTGAAACTGACAGAATAGTTCCTCGAGTTATTGAGGAAGAAATGAAGACTGCGTACATTAATTACGCCATGTCAGTTATTGTAGGTAGAGCATTACCAGATGTTAGAGATGGACTTAAACCAGTACATCGAAGAATTCTTTATTCTATGTATGAAATGGGATTATCCCATAATAAGTCATTTAAGAAATGTGCTCGGATTGTTGGAGATGTGTTAGGTAAGTTTCATCCTCATGGGGACGCTTCTGTTTATGCTGCTTTGGTAAGAATGGCTCAAGACTTTTCTTTAAGGTACCCATTAGTTAGGGGCCAGGGAAACTTTGGAAGTATTGATGGTGATTCTGCAGCGGCTTACAGATATACTGAAGCTAAGTTGCAAAAACTTTCTTCGGACATCATAAAAGATATTGAAAAAGAAACTGTTGATTTTAAAGATAATTTTGATGGTTCTATGAAAGAACCAGCTATTCTGCCAACAAAGATTCCTAATTTATTAGTTAATGGTTCTTCAGGAATTGCAGTTGGGATGGCTACAAATATTCCTCCTCATAACTTAACTGAAGTTTCTACTGCGGTTATCGCTATGCTTGATGATCCTGAAATCAATGTTGAAGAATTAATGGAGATTATTCCTGGTCCAGATTTTCCAACTGGCGGAGAAGTTACTTGTGGTCCTGGGTTATTGCATGCATACACTAAAGGAAGAGGTAAAGTAACTATTAAAGCGGTTACTGAAATTGAAGATGCTAAAATTATTATCAAAGAGGTTCCATATCAAGTTAATAAAGCAGAACTCATTGAATATATAGCTAGTTTAGTTAGAGACAAGAAAGTTCCAGGAATCAGAAATATTAATGATGAGTCTGATAGAGAAGGAATTCGAGTTGTAATTGATATTAAGAAAGATGTTGATCCTAATGTTGTACTGAACCAACTTTACAAATATAGTCGAATGAAAGTTACATTTGGACTTAACTTACTTGCTTTAGTAAATAATCAACCTAAATTATTGGGACTAAGAGAATTAATTCAACATCACATTGAACATCGAAAAATTGTAATTACTAAAAGAACCCAATATGACTTATCTCAAGCTGAAAAGAGAATTCACATCTTAGATGGGCTTCTTATTGCATTAAATAACCTTGATACCGTTATCCCTGGAATTAGAAATAGTAAAACTGTTGAGGAAGCAAAAACTTTCTTGATAGATTCATATAAGTTAACTGAAATTCAAGCTAAGGCAATATTAGAAATGCGTTTACAGAAGTTGGCATCATTAGAACAAGAAAAGATTCGTTCTGAACACACTGAATTATTAGAACAAATTGAATATTATCAAAGTATCTTGGGATCAGAAGAGAAGGTGTCTCAGTTAATCCGAGATGAACAAGAACAAATAATTCATGATTATGGAGATGCTAGACGTTCTAAGATTATTCATGGTGACGATGAGGAGTATGATTTAGAAGAATTGATTGAAGAAACTACTGTTGTAGTAACAACTACTAATTCAGGATACATTAAACGTCTTCCTTTAGAAACTTACAAAACTCAAAAGCGCGGTGGAAGAGGAGTAATTGCTGCGGGGATGAAAGAAGAAGATTTTGTTAATAGGTTATACGTTACTACTACACACACCTACTTATTATTCTTTACAGATCAGGGTCAAGTTTATTGGTTAAAGGTTTATAATCTTCCAGAAGGAAGTAGACAAGCTAAGGGAAAACACATTTCCAACTTATTAGAATTAAGTCCTGGAGAAAGCATAAATGCAATTATTCCTGTTAGAGATTTCAAAGAAGGTTATTTGTTCATGGCAACTAAACAAGGCGTTGTTAAGAAAACAGATCTAATTTCTTTCTCTAATCCCCGAAAAGGAGGGATTAGAGCGATTAGTCTCGATGAAGGAGATAAGTTAATTGGTGTGAAGTACACTTCTGGTGATAATGAGATGATTCTTGCTACTCGGAAAGGCCAAGCAAATCGTTTTAATGAAGGTGCGGTTAGAGCTATGGGAAGAACAGCTCGTGGCGTAAGAGGAATTCGTTTAGCTCCAGAGGATTTTGTTATTGGAATGTTAGCAGCAGAAGAAGATAAAGAAATTTTAACTCTAACTGAAAAAGGATATGGGAAAAGAACTCCGGTTAAAGAATACAGATTATGTAACCGTGGCGGAAAAGGGGTTATGAATATAAGGATTACTGATAAGAACGGTTCTGTTAAAACTGTAATGCTAGTTGATGGTGGAGAAGGATTAATGGTAATGTCAAAGAATGGTATTGCTATCAGGATGAAGTGTTCTGACATTTCTTCAATTGGTCGAGCAACACAAGGAGTAAGGGTAATTAGATTAGGTGAAGGAGATGGGTTAGCGGCAGCAGCAATAATTATTCCAGAAGATGATGGAGAAGAAAGTCTGGAAGAAAACGCGGAATCTAGCTCTGAGGATACGGTTGATGAGGAGTCTGAAGGAAGTACTGAAGAAAATAATGGTGAGAATTCTGAACCTGAATTAGAAAAGAAGTCTGAAGAAAAACTTGAAGAAAGTTCTGAGGAAGATTCTGAAGAAGAAGTTGAGGAAGATGATGAAAGCGAATCTAATAGTTAATTCAGGTTCGGAGCAGATTGCTAAAGAAGAACTTAAAGAAAAAATTAATGTTGATTCTAAAATTTTTAATAGTGTTGTTGAGTTTTCTACTAGTGCTGAAGATATATTAAAGTTTGTTAAGCAGTATCAGGCGGGAAGAAGATTAATTATTTCTTTAGATCAGAAAAAAGAAGTTGATTCCTTGGCCGTTTCAGAAAAACTTTCTAGTTATTTTGATAAGGGTGTTAAATTTAAAGTTGTAGTGGAAGGTGTTAAGGGACAGGAGAACAGGACTGCAATTGCAAAAGTAGTTGCTGGAAAGATTTTTGCTAAGTTGGAAGAAGAGGGGATTAAAGCAAATTTAGAATTAAAAACTCCTGAATTTCTTGTTATAGTTTATTTTAATGGTGAGGATTATTTTTTAGGAATTGATCTTATTGGGAAAGAACTAGACTCTCGAGAGTATCGAGTATTTACTAGCTCTGCATCATTTAAGGGAGATTTGGGTTATGCTTTAATTAAAAAATCTCAGTTTAATATTAATGAGAAAGCATTGTTTGGTTTTGTCAAAGATGGAACGTTAGCAATTGAAGCAGCATTATGGGCAAATAAATTTAATTTGTTGAATAAGATGAAATATTCTTTTAGTGGAATGAGTGCGTTTAAAGATTTAAAAGAAGAGAAATCTACACAGGGTGGAGTTAAAATTTTCGCAACAGACTCAAACATTGGAAATGTTAATGCTTGTAGGAGAAATTCTTCTTTAGCAAAGGTAAAGGATTTTATAACTGTGCAAAAATTTTCTTTAGAAGATTGGGACGTTAAGTTTGACGAGAATGAATTTGATTTAGTAGTTGTTCAAATAACCACAAAAGATGAGGACCGTATTAATGAAATTTATTATCAAACTAGTTATTTATTGAAGACTGGCGGAAGAGTAATGGTCGTTGGTAGAACAAATTGGGATTTAAGTATTTCTGATAAATTTAAGCTAATTGAATCTGGAGAATTGGTTAAGGGCGAAAGTAAACATAAGTACTGGTTGTTAGAAAGAGTGTAAATGTTTATATATTATAAGATTTTATTTATCGTTAGAGAAAATGGTTAGCTTTCCAGAATTAATAGAACGAATAAAGGAATTTTATAATTTTGATAAACAGGAAATCTTTGGATTATTGGTCGTAACACTGATTATGGGCTTTATTTTTTCTTTTAGAAATTGGGGAGAAGAGCAATTCAACTTAATATTTGGTCTTAAGAATTTATTCTTGGCAATCATTGTAGCCGGAATTTCTTTTTGGTTTAAAATATCTTGTCAGAAAGTTTATGGAGTTAGTGCTGGTCAAAGTAATACATTTGAAGTCTGGTGGAACGGAATTGTAATAATGTTGGTTGTTGCATTCATAACACGAGGATGGGTGCCTCTTGCTTTAGTAGGAGGAATGGCGTCATCGTTTATGGTTAAACAAAGATTAGGGGAGTTTCGTTACGGTTTTTCAACGTGGGTGATGGCAATTTCTGCTGCTTGGGCCATATGGGGTAGTTTAATTTTAGCTACTTTATTTGCAATTGGTACCTATTTCTTTCCTCAAAGTTTCTTTTTCGACATTGGTCTAAAGATGAACTTGATGATAGCATTTTGTTCTTGGTTACCTCTACCACAACAAGATGGTCTTTCGTTATTTTTTGGATCAAAAGGATTATGGTCCTTAGCCATATTAGCAATATTGGCAGCATCGGTATTATTATTAACTAAAACAACTATTGGATTGATTGTAGTGATTGTAGTCGGAACATTAATTGGAATTGGGGCAATATTAACTGGCTCGGAGAAATAAAATGTCATTATTAGATAAAATTGAATGGGATGAACAATGGGCAGAAGCCCTAACTGTATTCTTTTTGGCGATTGGTTTCATAATTTCTATTTTGTTACGGAGTGCATTTTTCACTTATCTTGCTGTAGTTATTTGTGGCGCTTTAGCTGCTAGATTGTATTATATGCGTCGCTATTCAGAACCTGTTTTTCCGTTTATACTAATGATTGTCGGTTTTTTGGTAGGTTATTTCTTAGGAACATTTTGGGCAAGTAGATTTTGGGTTTTAGTGTTTTTCTTAATCTCTTTTGGAGTATCGTATTACCTACATCAGAAGGAAATTTTAGTAATATTTAAAAAAGAAGACTTCATCAAGTAGTATTATGGACACATACAAAGTTAAGAGTATAACAATTAGTAGAAAACCGGGAAAGGATAAAGATGGGTTTTGGACTGCTTTTATGGGATTATTTGATTCTAATAATCCTCACTTAGAAGCTAAAACTCCAATTAAGGTTCTTGAGATAAAAGAAGTTGAGAAAGTTCGTGTTCATGATTTAAGAAATATTTCTTATTACTTGATGGGGAATGACATGGTAATTAATGATCTAACTGAACTTAATGTTGATTACAAAGATAATGTCCTTACTCTAACTGGTAAACAGGAATTAATGGAGTAGGATTTTTACTGTTAAATATGGAGGAGGAACGAATTAATCTCTATTTGTATTAACGTTTCTCATTTTTTTCTAATTTTCTAAGAAATACTTCTTCTAAGTTGATTTTATGAATCCAACAAAGCTTGTTAAGTTGCCAAAGAATATCAGCCACTTCATTTTCAAATTCTTCTTTTGGTTGGTTCTCTCTAATTGACTCACAAACTTCTCCTATTTCTTCAACTAAGTGAAGGATTACTTCAGTTCCATCCTTGGGCAAACAATTCTTTTTAGTCATTTGTTCGATTTGTTTCCTTTTCAGTTCTTCTAAGTCCATGATAGTTAGAGAACTAAATTGAAGTATATAAATTTAGTGAGTAGAAATTAATCTCATTTAATATACATCAAGTACTCTCGGCAATATTCTAAACTAAGAAGCTCTGAAACTAAAGAATTCTAACCTTCCAAAAAGCCACTGGTCACTGGTCAACCTCGGACAAACTATATAAATGACCTAAGCTATTAAGATAACTGTAGCCAAGAATGGTTACGCCCTCGCTGAGTCCATAATTGGGCTTGGTTTGAAATAAAAACCGAAAGGAAAAGAGGTATAAAAAATGAATACAAAAAGTAATGACAACACTCCAAAAATTGGAGCTTCTAGTGGTTCTCAGGGGAACGCACCGGAAAAAAAGTTTAGGGCAGGAGCAGTTTCTGCAACGATTTGGAAAAACAAAGCTGAAAACAAAGAAGGTTCTGAAGTAGAGTATAAAACCATTAGTATAGAAAGAAATTATACAGATAAAGAAGGTCAGTGGCAGTCCACGAACTCTTTTAGAACTAATGATCTACCAAAGGTAAGGGTTGTATTAGACAAGGCATACGAATATTTAGTATTAAAAGAAGAGGTAAATTAAGATGACAGATGAAATTGTTCCAGAACTATTATTAGAAACAGAAAACTTATCAAACAAAGAAACAACGAAAATGATTAAAAAGAAAGAAGCCCCAGAGGAATTAAAGATGGAAAAACTAACTATTCAAGACCTTCCTGGCGTGGGAGCAGCAACTGCAGAAAAGTTAGAGTCCGCTGGTTACAGAGACTTAATGTCAATTGCAGTATCTACTTTAGGAGAACTAGCAGAATCTGCTGGTGTTTCAGAAGCAGTTGGCCGGAAGATGATCAATGCTGCTCGCGAAAGTATGAAGATGGGTTTTGTAACTGGAACTGAAGTATTAAAGAAAAGGGCTTTAGTTCAAAAGATTAGTACTGGTTCAGAAAACTTTGATACTTTGATGGAGGGTGGTTTTGAAACTAACGCCATTACTGAATGTTTTGGAGAATTTGGATCTGGAAAAACTCAAGTGGGGCATATTCTTGCTGTTAATGTTATTAAAGATGATCCTGAAGCCTATGTTGTGTATTTGGATACTGAGAATACATTCAGGCCAGAAAGAATAATTCAACTAGCTAATGGTGCGGGAGTTGATCCTGACGATGCATTAAATAGAATTATGGTGGCTCGAGCATATAATTCTGATCATCAGATGTTGTTAACGGAACAAGTTGACGGATTGGTTGTTGAGCAAGGCAAGAAAATTAAACTAGTTGTTGTTGATTCATTAACTTCCCATTTCCGTGCAGAATTTGTTGGTCGGGGAACTTTGGCAGATCGACAACAGAAGTTAAACAGGCATATGCATTCACTTGCTAAGCTTACCTCTTCACATAACCTTTGTGTTTACGTAACTAATCAAGTAATGGCTAAGCCAGATCAGTTCTTTGGTGACCCCACGCAATCTATTGGGGGGCATATAGTCGCACACGCATCTACTTTTAGAATCTATTTACGTAAGGGTAGAAAGGGAAGCAGAGTGGCAAAGTTAATTGATGCTCCAAATCTTCCTGACGGTGAGGCTTGCTTTATGGTTGAAGAATCTGGATTAAAAGATATGAATTAATTTATTTTTTTCTTTTTTCTTTTTTCTTTTTATTGTGAAATACACCCCAAACCTTTAAATATACTCCCTCTATCTAACACAATAGAAGTGAATGCAAATAAAATAAATGAAACAGTCTAATTCTCATAATAATAAATTGAACTACTTGGAGGTATGTTTGAATGGAAAACAATAGAGATGCTCCTGTTAACGAAGGAGAAAAATATGATGTGTTTATCAATTCTGTTGGTGGAAAAGGTGACGGAATTGCTAAGATTAAGGGGTTCGTGTTATTTGTCCCTAATACCAAAGAAGGTGATTATGTACAAGTTCTTGTTAAGAAAGTTCTTAAGAATGCAGGATTTGCAGAAGTGGTTAAGAAGTTAGTAGCACCAGCAGGTAAACCGCAAAGGCAAAGAAAAAGGTTTGAGACTATTTCACAGGACGAGCTAAGTAGTATGCCCGCAGATGAACCAGATAGTCAGTATGATGATACTGAAGATTTTGGAGAAGATTTAGAAGAAGATTAATCTTTAATTTCAAAAACTTGGAAAATATCTGAAATAATAGAAGAATTTAAATTAAATTAATTCTTCATCCGTATAATGGACCGAGAAGAGTTGATTGCAAAGTTAGAAGAATTAAACCTAACTCACGTAAATCTAATTAAGAAATTCATTAAATATCCTAAAAATTATTCACTTAAAAAAGAAATGGTTGTTTTTTCTCCCAATGCTTTAATGGGATACTTAAAGGAAGCTTTAAGGGAATTGTCTAATTATATTGAAAGTAATAAATTAGTAGCAAAAAAAGATGCTCATTTAAAATGGGATTGGGAAATGGCAGTTGTATCGCATAGTAAATTAAATGCTGCTTGGAAAGAACTTAAGGCCAGACATAAGTATGGTGGAATTTTTAATCGCTTTTCTAGTAAGGGCGGCGAATTCAGATGAGAATATTCTTTATGCGGATTTTAAAATGTTTATAATGCCATTCTCACCATCAACTTTAACGTAATCTCCGGTTTTTAGAATCTCTGTAATGTTTTTAACTCCAATAATGCATGGTTTATTTAATTCTCTGGACATTATAGCTGCGTGAGAAGTTATTCCTCCTTCTTCCGTTATTATTGCGGAAGACTTTTTCATAACAGGCGTGTGTTTAGGTTCAGTAGAAAAGGCAACTAAGATCTCTCCTTCTTTAAACAGAGAAATATCGTTATCTGTTTTAATCAGTCTGACTTTACCTTCAACAATACCCTTAGAAGCAACTACTCCTTTAAGCAAATCAGTGGAGGTAGTAATTTTCTTTAATTTCTTCAGTGTATCTTCAACTTCTTTTGCTTTGTAAATGAAATGTTTATCATTAAGAGAGTAATAAAAAATCCCTTGCTTCTGTTCTCTTAACTTCATTTCATTTGCAGACGGAAATTTATTTTCTAACAGAATGTCTTCAATTTCATCTTGATATATCTCTACGGCAGCTAACAAGTCCTGTTTGATTAATTTAGCTACGTATTCGAACAAAGGTTTTATCTTCAAAAGAGAATATTTAAACGCATCAACTCGATCTGTTCGAATAAATGCATGTTCGTGTGCCAGTTTACACAGAGCAATATCCTTTTCATCCTTAACTTTTTTAATAAAGCTTTCAAATTTCTTTTCATTTCTAATGATCTGTTTTAATTTTTCTTTAATCTCCTTTGGATCAACCTTACTTTTAAGTTTAACAATATTTTCTTTTGTGTATGGCTTTTCTAATAATGAATAAACGTTTAACCAAGAAAACTTTCTCCAAGTATCTTCTGCACTATCTTCAATTAATGAAAGTTCAAATAGATGATATTTTGTGGGCTTGCCCAAAGAAGTAATTATTTCAAAGTCAAGAGGGAACTTCTTTCTTATTTCTTCTTCATAAAATTCTTCTATTGCAAAAGGGAAAAAAAGATAATCTCCTAATTCTTCAACTCTTAGGATGAAGCCTTCGTATTTTTCCCATAGGTCTTTATGGGGCTTCTTTTCATTAACTGCCTTTGCTAAATCTTCTGCCGCAGTTATTAAGTTTTCTTTAGTTTTTTTGTAATCACTAAGGTGCTTCTTCCAATCTTGGACAACTCTCTTACCAATAATTTTCAGCACAGAAAGAAAATTATCTCTATCCATATAATAATCTGCTTTATTCCCTTCGATTGGGACGGAGAAAAACTCACTGATTCCGTTTTTTAGCAAATAATTTACAAACTGTTCGTCTCGAGCAACGGATGAAGGTCGAGATAGCCATTTGAAGTAACCCATGCATTATTTAGTTGTTATTATAGATATAAATCTTTCTTAATTTCAATATATTTAAATAGATAATAACTCTTAGATTAATATTATTAAAAGAGGGTGATTCAAAATGTCATATGTTGTTTGGTTTAAGGATTTAAATAAAGATTCGATTGCAGTAGCTGGTGGTAAGGGTGCTAATTTGGGAGAAATGATAAATGTTGGTCTTCCAGTTCCGAATGGATTTTGTGTTTCAGCACAGACTTATAAGAAATTTATTGAAGTTACTGGATTAAAGGATAAGATTGAAGGACTTCTTAAACAAATTAATGTTGATGATACTGAGCAATTACAGAGAATTGCTAAGCAAATTCAAGATTTGATAAACAGTACAGAAATTCCTGAAGACATTGCTGAAGAAATAATGGACAATTATGAATTGCTTGGGGCTGGAAAAGATGCTCATGATTTAGTTAATGCAAAAGAAGTTTTTGTTGCTATAAGAAGTTCCGCTACTGCTGAAGACCTACCTTCAGCATCATTTGCAGGACAACAAGCTACTTATTTAAACATTAAGGGAAAGGAAAAAGTAGTTGCGGCAGTAAGAGCTTGTTGGGCTTCTTTGTTTACAGCAAGAGCAGTGTACTATCGAGAAAAAAATAAATTTGAACATTCTAAAGTTTTAATTTCTGCAATTGTTCAAAAAATGGTTAATTCAGATAAAGCAGGAATTATGTTTACTGTTAATCCTTCTACCAATAATGAAAAAGAGATTGTTGTAGAAGGAGTTTATGGATTAGGTGAGTCAATTGTTTCTGGGCAAGTTAATCCTGATACTTACATTGTTGATAAACAAACTAAGGAAATTAAAGAGACGAGAATTAAGAAACAAGAGTGGGGATTGTTTAGGGGAGAGAATGGAGATAACGTAAAGTTAGATATCCCTAAAGATGAACAGGAACGGCAAGTAGTTCCAGATTCTGCAGTTAGGGAATTAGCTCGATTAGGAAAGAGAATTGATGATCATTATCAAAAACCTATGGACATTGAATGGGCAATGGAGAAGGAAGAAGTTTTTATTGTTCAAGCAAGGCCAGTTACAACTTTAAATAAGGGTGGAAAAGCTGAAGAGAAAGTTGAAGCGGAAGGTGAAGGAGAATCTACTGCTAAGATTATAATTAAAGGAGAAACGGCTTCTCGGGGAGTTTATTCTGGAAGAGTTAGATTAATTAAAGATGCTTCTGAATTAAACAAGATTCAAAACGGTGATATTCTTGTAACGATGATGACTACTCCAGATATGGTTCCAGCCATGCAAAAGGCAGGTGCAATCGTAACAGATGAAGGAGGAATGACTTGTCATGCTGCTATCGTTTCCAGAGAGATGGGAATCCCCTGTATTGTGGGAACTGAACATGCAACTGAAGTTCTAAAAGATGGACAAGAGATAACTGTTAACGCAACCCATGGTATTGTTTATGGAGGGAAGGTTGAAATTAAAGTTGAAGAAAAGCCAATTTCTTCAGGAGAACATGGTGAAACCATTATTACAGCAACTGAAGTTAAAGTAATTATGGACCTTCCTGATGTTGCGGTAAGGGCAGCACAAACCGGTGCAGATGGTGTTGGTTTAGTACGTTTAGAAATTATGATAGCAAATTCAGGAGTTCACCCTGCAGAATTCATTCGACAAGATAAAGATGAAGATTACAAGAATATGCTTAAAGAAGGAATTGGTAAGATTGCTAAGGCATTCTTACATAAGCCGGTTTGGGTAAGATGTTCTGATATTAGGACAGATGAATATAGAAATCTTCAAGGTGGGGATAAAGAACCCAAGGAAACAGATCCAATGATTGGTTGGCACGCTATTAGAAGATTATTGGATGAACCTAGAATTCTTAAAGCAGAGTTTCAAGCAATTAAAGAGTTACATGATGAAGGACTTAGTAATGTTGGAATTATGTTGCCTTTTGTAATTACTGTTGATGAAGTTAAAGCAGCAAAGAAGATTATGCGCGAAATGGGATTAGAACCATGTAAAGATATTGACTTTGGAGTTATGATTGAAACTCCTGCTGCTTGTTGGATTATTGAAGAATTGTGTAGAGAAGGAATTTCCTTTGTTTCTTTTGGGACTAATGATTTAACTCAATTAACTTTGGGAATTGATAGAAATAATTCGCGGATTGCTAAATTATTTGATGAAATGCATCCTGCTGTTCTTGGAGAAATTGCTAAGGTTATTAAGGTTTGTAGGAGACATGGAGTGAAAACTTCTATCTGTGGTCAAGCAGGAAGTAGACCAGAAATGGCAGACTTCTTAGTACATCAAGGAGTTGATAGTATTAGTGCTAATGTTGATGCAGTTGATGAAATTAGGCTAGTTGTCGCTAGAACAGAGAAGAAGTTATTGCTGGAGAAAGAAAGGTGAATGTTGTAGTTATTTATGGTCCTCCTGCTGTTGGAAAGTTAACAGTTGCTCAGGAACTTAGTAAAATAACTAAAATGAAAGTGTTCCATAATCATCTAACCACAAATATCTCTAGAATCTTATTTGAGATTGGAAATAAAGGATTTGTTAAATTAAAGTGGAGCTTAGTAAAATTATTCTTTCAGGCTGCAAAAAAGGAAAATGTTAGTTTAATTTACACTGTTTGTTATGTGAGAAAACAAAGCGATCCATTTTTAAGATTTATGGTTAAGTTGTTTGGAAATGACGTTCATTTTGTTAGACTAAAGTGTGACGAAAAAGAATTACTTAAAAGAGTTAAGTGTGATTCTAGAAAAGAACACAATAAGTTAAGTTGTGAGAAAAAACTTAAGAAAGAAATCCCTAAATTCTCTGGGCAAATTCCTTTTGTTAAGAACATGGTTATCGATAATACTAAATTATCTGCTAAGAAGGTTGCTAAGTTGATTAAAGAGAAATATAAATTATGACTCTAGGATTATTTTAAGGTTGATGAGAAAGAGTTTTTGTTGGAGAAAGAGCGATAAATGAAGAATAAGCTTAAAGAGAGAATTAAGAATGCTCACCTTGTTGAAAGGGCTAAACAAGGTATAAAGAAGAGATTCTTTTCATTTTTATTTTTAGTCTCATTAATTTTTCTATTAGTCTTAATATTTTTACCGCGAGTAGAAAGTAATCTGCAAAGCTTTATTGTTCGTTATGGATTAATTGCGATATTTTTAATTTCTTTTCTTGCAGATATGTTAATGCAACCTATCGGGCCGGACGTTCCTTTATTTATTGGAATAGTTCTTGGTTTTCATCCAATACAAGTGCTTGCAATTGTTTTAGTAGCAAGTTATTTAGCAACAGTTGTAGGATATAACTGGGGAGTGAGGTTTGGTGCAGAAGGATTTCGTAAGATATATGGAAATAAAAAATATCTTAAAACGAAAACTCGTTATGAAAAATATTCATTGATTGTTCCGGTTGCAGCATTTACTCCTATCCCCTACGTTCCAATTTGTTGGGTTTCGGGGATTTTTAGAATGAACAAAATAAAATTTTTTCTTTATGCATTAATTCCAAGAACAATAAGACTTAGTTTGGTTGCATTATTTGCTTTCATAACTGTTTCTTAGTTTTAACAGGAATTCGAGTAAATTTCTTACATTTAAAGAATGAATTATTTTATCATTTCATAGGCTTTTTTAATTTCACTATTTCCATACCCATATTTGATTAGCTCAGTTTTAATTTGTTGGTAAGAATATCCTTGATTCAAATATTTTTGGATATACTCACCAGTTTGTTTTAATCTTTCTTTTTCATGTTTTTTTCTATCTTTGTAAATCAAGAATATAATGATTGCAATAAATATTGATGCTAATATCAATAGTATTATCCACCAAGGAAATGATTCTTCTTTTTCTTTTGTTTTAGTTTCACCAATAGTTTCTTTTTCAGTCTCTTTAGGTTCTTCAGACAGAATTTCTTTATTTTCTTCTTCTTCTTTCGCTTCTATTTCTTTTTCTTCTTTAATTTTACAATCAACATCTTCTTCAACAGTACAATCTGGATCACATATAGAATCTAATTGTTTATCGCAATAACTATCATCCATTCCCGAAGAACAATCTTCTTTACAACTATTGAAGTTCTCATGTTCTTCACAAACACCATTGTCACAAGTGTCAGCAAAATGAGATACGCCAATCGAAAGAGGGCTTTCACTTTCAGTAATAATCTTTATTTCCTTACCGTTTTTATAGTATGGAATAAACAATTGGAATGGTTGAAATAATGGAGGGGATATTTTATTTTCATATAATAATTTTCCTGAGAAGTCAATTACTTCTATAGTTATACTCCCTTGATCTAACGTTGGTGGGATTTCTCCCTCTGAGATTTCAGTACTAGAATATGCTAAACCTTGATCTGTGCTAACTAAAGATACAGAATATAGCTGTTCAGCTAGGGAAATATGAACTAACAATAGGATGACTATTGCCAGTGTCCAAATCTTTTTGTTTTTATTAATCAATTTTCTTCATACCACTCAACGCCAGCTTCGTACATGGCTGGTTCTTCATCAGTTCCTACAATAATGTAATAAGGTAGGGACTTAGCTGTATTACCATTTTGATCCGTCGCTTTAATATAAACCACTTGATCTCCCGGAGGAAGAGATGTTGAAACATTATTTTCAATAAGGTGTGTAGTTTTCCCAGTGAAAATGCTACTGTCATTAACATAAATATTATAATCAATCAGTTGATCTATTTCTTTGTGTGATATTGTAAATTTAATGTCTGGCGAATTAATGTGAGATATTTTATCTAACGATTTGATTAAAACTTCAAAATTATTAACATTTTTTTCTAAGTTAATTGCTTTTGAGATATCATAATTACTATCTCCATCCTTAGCTTCAATCCATAAAACATGGTTGCCATCAGGAATGGTTAAATTAAGGTTTATTTTTGTCCCATTAATTGTCTTATCTTGTTTCAGATGCATTAATGGGTGGTCTAAATCAAGATAAATAGTATAATTAATGGATTCATTTTTATTATCATATATTGTGAATTCTAAACTGATATTTGAGTTGTCTGGCTCATTAAGTGTTAGACCTTCAATTTCAACTTGTGGGGGAATTGTTTTTGCCATATATTGGTTTTGTAATTCTGTTTTTGTAATCACATATTTACAAAAGTGGTTTACAAAATAATCTTGAGGGATATTGCTTTCATCTATAGATTCTTTAAATATAAATTCTGGGCTGATACGGATGAAGTCTTTGTTTTGTTCACAATAGGGGTAATCTTCATCTAAGAATAAAATGATGTTTTCTGTTTCTGTTACATTTTCCCCTGTACTCTCTTTATTAAAAAGGAAATTACATTGGTCTTGGACGTGGTCTTTGATTTTTTCTTTAACTGGCTGGTTTATTGTTTTTGATAACAAGTAATAATTGTATTGGTTTCTGGAAAAGTATTCTTCTACAGAATCAACATTTTGAAGATTATCTTTGACAGCAAGACTACTAATCCTTCCAAATAATCCGTTTGCTTTGTCTTTGAAAAAGCTTAATCCTTTATTACTTTCGTAACCAGCAAAAATAATGTTCTTGTTATTCTCTATGTTAAATACAGAAGGATTAAGTACTAAACAATCACTTGCTGATAAGATTAATTGGTTCTGATTTTCATCTAATGTTAAATTAATTGTTTCTAAACCCTTAAATGTTGGGTGCTCTTTACTTTGCCAGACTCCTGCAAAAGAACCATCTTTTTCATTACCATCACCATGATTTCCATCATCAAAAAGAGTTAAGTTTTCTGAATAGTTTGTGCTGGTTATTTGTACATCGATGCTGCTTATGTTCTCAGGCTCGAACAAGAAAGCTTTTATTACAAATGGTAAACCTAATTTTCCAGTTGTTGGTTCAGAATAAATGAAGTGATCTTGGTCATACAAGGTGGGGTGGCCAGTTGATTGAGCCATGTTTTCCTTATCTTTTTCTGTAATACATTGAGGGACATTTGTACAACTTTTTGCAATAAATGTATCTTTACCTTGACAATTTGATTGGAGATAATTATCCAAACAATAATTTTCTTGATCTATACAACATCCGACATTACATTGTATTAAATCATTACAAGTCCTTCCTGCACGAAAGTTTCCTGGACATTCTGCTAAAGAAGTTTCCTGACAAATTAAATCGCAACAGCCTACGTTAGCATAGGAAACCAATCCTACCATGTTATTTCTGTTAGATATTAGGGTGAAAGCTAAAGCTATAATTACTAAAATGCTTGAAAATACAAGGATCTGTTTTTTAGTTTCTGCTTTCATTTGTATTGAGTTCTACATTTTACCGTGCATTCTACGCAAAACATCGCCCTGCCGAAGTTACATTTCTTCATTTGTGCTTGAATACTTACTGCCTTTCCTCCTTTAACAGTTTCTTTACCGCTTGGAGTGCAGCTCCCATCTCCACCATCTTCTTCCATTTGAAAGTTGATTGTCTGTTCACATGTTGGGGTAAAAGTAATTGAATCCTGACCTGCGTCGAAAGCTAAAGCTCCGTTAAGAAGCATCCCTCCAACTAATCCTCCGGTTATGGCAACTGTCCAACCAATAGCAGTTACTGCTCCCAAGTTTGCCCAGAAACTAGCAGTGGTTACTGCTCCGGCAGTAATGAATGCACTTGTTGCTGTTGACGCTGAAGCTGCTGCTGCTGCTGCTGCCGCTATTGCTGCAGAAGAAGTCATAGTTCCTGCTGCTACAGAAGCTTCTAAGACAGTAAGGGCTGCAAGTTCTGCAGCATTAGTTGCTATTGCAGGGGTTAATCCTGCTGCAATTGCTGAATTATAAGCAGCCAATGCTGCTGCTTCAGCAGGACCAGCAGCACCAAAAGTAACTATCATAATTATAATTAATATAATTATAATGACCACCATTATCACCAACTTAGCAATACATCCTGCTCCAGGGTCAATTTTTGCAGAAGTGCTCGCTGATTTATAGCTTTGTTTGCCACAATCTACTGCGGTAATCTTTGGTGTGTCTTCATCTGTTGGAGAATTTCCTAATTCTATTGGAGAATCTTCTATGGCTAAACCACTAATTGCTGAACCAATAAGACTTGTATCTTTCGCATTTTTTGGTGAACCCCAACCAGGAAGATCAGTGTAAATATAATTCTCTTCATAATTTGCTTCAGAAGGTAGAGGTCGCCAATCAGTTTCATCAAAATACAAGATTCCCATTTCTCCTGTACGAGGTAAATTATTTTCGTCCCAATGAATTATTAATCTTTGAGGGCGATTAAATCTGATTCCACTTGGTTCAAACTGATAAAGTGGGTAAGTTAAATTCCAAGTAATATTATTATATTCTACAGAATCATCTAAATGTTCAATATAAGCAACATTTTCTCTAGTAACACTTTTAGGATAAGATTGTTGAACAGTAATCTCTTTTACTGCTGCACCATTTAAGTTCATTGTTGTTCCTGGAGCTATAATTAGTTTTGCCATCTTATCAATAGAATTAAGAATTAAAGGTAGCACGTTTGAAACAACATTATTATTTTCTTGCAAGGAAATACTTTTCTTTAGATAGGAAGGTCCAAATTTGCTGGTGAAGACAAGAGTATATTCCTCGTTTTCCCTGGCTTCTTTTTCCTTAATTGTATATGAAAGAATATTTTCTTCTGGCTTGAAGTAGCTAACTCCAAGAATAGTAGTATTTATTTTTTCTAAGGGGTGAAATATTTTGAAGTCTGTGTCCATTTGCAAATTAATTATTTGCGAAGCGGTTTCAAACATCTGTCTAAATGGGACCATAAGTTCTATAGAAAATTGACTAAACTCTTTTTCATATGCGCCCTTACTTACTTTTACAGAATAATCAATGAAAGAATTAGTATTGGTACGTTCAAAAGTAATTAGGCTATTTAATGTGCTAGTCTCAATAACAAACCCTTGTTCCTCGAAAGTTGAATAATTTAAACATTGATTCATGTCTTTTGCAATGGATTTTTGTAATCTGCTTCTGATCTCTTTTAATGTTGGTTGGACATTAATTTGGTCTATAAACCAATAACTATTTTCTTCATAATTTATTATTGGGGGGATCTCAAAATATCCTCCTTTTAATCCAATTTCTTTTAATCCCTTTTTTGTACTTTGTTCTAAGCAACTTTCAATAAATAGTTTAACTTGTCCTGCTTCAACAAGTTCTTGTTGAATTTTTTCTTTTTCAACTTCAATCTGTTCTACTTGTGTTGAAACTAATAAAGTAATTACAGAGCCAATTAATATCAGAATAAATATGCCTAATATAATGTAAACTGTCACTTGTCCTTTATTTTGTCTCATTTTCCACTCCTTAATAATAATTTTAATTCTGAAACCTTCTCTTCATTTATTACATAAATTTTGAATTTAGAAACTTTAATGGTTTTAATCAGGTTTAACTTAGCTAACTTGTTCACTATTCTAAATGTAGAAGATAAAGGTACTTTTGCTTGAGAAGAAAGTTTTTGAATGTGAAAATGCTCTTGGAGATTGCTAATTAGTGTTTTTAGAATTTTAATTACTTTTTGGTCTACCAACTGCAAAAATAAAGTCATTACTGCATTTAAGGTGTTTTTCTTTATATTCTTTTCTGTTATTGGAATATTGTTTCCAAAAATGGAAAAAGATACTTAAATAAAAAGAATTATGTTTTAACAGGAATTCGAGTAAATTTCTTACATTCGAAACAGGAAATGATTACTTTGCCATCTCTGGTTCTGACTCTAGAATTAATTCCAGGCATTAGAAACTTGTAACAATGTTTACAGAATTTTCTTTTTAATTCTAGAGGAATTCTAATCTTAACCTTCATGGCTATTTTTCTGGCTAAGGTAACGTAACGATTAGCTAAGGCTTTATTTTTAGAAAAAGTATCTTCTGCTTGAATGAAAAGTCTCTCTACTCTTTCTTTAGCAATTTCCTTTTGCTTTGCTTTTGGTATTACTGGCTTGGCCATAAATAGAATAATTACATCTCAATATATAAAATCTTTGAAAACAAATATAAACCATCTCCAATTCTAATCAGTTATGGCTAGAGGGAGACCAGTTAGAAGCGAGATTAGGCAGAACATTATTGAGATTCTACACTATTTAGGAAAAGGGTATGGTTACCAAATCTGTAAGATTTACCATGAAATCTTTCCTGCAGTTACGCAAAGAAGCATTTACTATCATCTAAGGAAGGGAACACAAACTGGAGAAATTGCTGTTAATCAAATTAAGGAAGAGAAAGGTGATTTTTCTTGGGGCAATGTTGTTGAGAAGATTTATTATGAACTTGGAGAACAAGCAGAACCTAAGGGAGAACCGCGCGTTAAAGAATTCTTGAAGAAAATTTACAAATAAAAAATCAAAATTCTAATGGAAACTTCAAACACATTTCTTTAACTTCTAAAGCAATATTCGCAATATCAGAATTCTTAGCAACTTCTTCTTCAAAGTCAGAAAATTCTAATCCTTGCCATACTGCACAAAGATTCATCACCTTATTCATCCAGTTTGCAATTAGTTCCATCTCCTCTTCTTTCATTCCACGAGTAGTTAACCAAGGAGTTCCAATACGTAAAGCTGAAGGATTTGCGGGAGACTTAGTTTCTTGGGGCATTGTGTTCATATTTGCTACTATTCCAGCATAATCTAAAGCACGAGCAAATTTCTTTCCTAATAATGGTTTATTGTTTAAGTTAATCAGAACCAAATGTTTATCAGTTCCTCCCGAGACAATATTAAAATCATATTTTTGTAATTCAGAAGCAATTTTTCTAGCGTTCTTAACAACTTGTTGAGCATATTCTTTAAACTTTGGAGAATTAACTTCACCTAGGCCAACACAAATTCCAGCAATACAGTGATTAAAAGGTCCGCCTTGCAACCCTGGAAGAACGGCCCGATTTATTTTTTTAATCATATCTTGATGTGCTAAGATTAGTGATCCTCTGCCAGATCTTAATGTTTTATGGGTTGTCATGGTAACAACATCAGCAATTCCTACTGGAGAACTATTAACGCCGGCAGCAATTAATCCGGCTTCATGAGCAATGTCTGCCATATAATAAGCACCAACACTTTCTGCTATGTTCTTCATTCGTTTATAATCAATCTCTCTAGGATAAGCTGTGCCACCAGTAATAATTAATTTTGGCTTGTGTATTCTAGCAATTTCTGCAATCTTTTCATAATCAAATTGTTGTGTGTTTGGATTAGTTTTGTATTGTACAGTTTTAAAAATTCTAGAAGTAATGTTAACCTTTCTACTTCCACCAGCATAAACTAAATTATTTGGATCTTGTACTTCTTTTGGTTCGTAACTCCAACCATGAGACAAATGTCCACCATCTGGAAGGTACATGCCCATGATCGTATCTCCAATATCTAACAAAGCTAAGTAGACTGCTAAATTTGCACTGCTTCCTGATAATGCTTGAACATTTACTCCCCAATTTTCAGGAAGAGAAAAAGCAGTTTTTGCTCTGGCATGTGTTAATAACTCTAACTGATCAATAAACTGGTTGCCTTCATAATAACGTTTTCCTACATTACCTTCAGCATACTTGTGCATAAATACTGAGCCAACGGCTTCTCTTACAGAACTTGAGAAGAAATTTTCAGAAGGAATCATAGACAACTTTTCATTCTGTCTCTTCTGTTCTTCTTTAATTAAGTTTGCAACTTGATGATCATTTTCTTTTAATGTCATTTTAATCTACCTTTTCTAAATTAGCACCAATTTCTTTTAATTTTTCAACAGTACGTTCTTCTTGTTTTCTCCTTCCTTCTTCTCCAGAAGAAAGATCTACATTAATGTAATCACATAAGATGGGCATATGTTCTTGCACAATCTTAAACATTTCTTGACAAATGTGGCGATAAGAATAATGGCCCGCAGGAGTTGTTCTTAATTCAGCAATGTAAGCTAACTGCCTTGGATCCATTTGCCAAAGCATTTGTTGTTTATTAGCGAACATAGCAATATATCCGGCTAATTCAGGAGATTTATTTTTAATTTTGAGATGTAAGTCTTTGGTAACTGCAGCACAATGATCAAATTTATCTTTAACTCTCTTTAACTCTTCACTTTCTTCAACAAACTCTGGATATTCATACCCTAATTCGGCAGTAATTGGAGAACAAAGAAACAAATTTCTTCTGTGTCTCATTAGGTCCCTATATGCACCAAAGTCCATGGTAATGTCAAACATGATTGAACCAATTTCAGTAGCTAAAGGAAATTCATCAAAGCTGTTTCTTGATTCTAAATAATTCTTTAATGTTATTTTGATGAGATTTTTATCTTTTAAACATAGATTAAGATAATGCAAATAACCATTAGCATTATTGTTATATTCAAACAAAACTCCTGCAGCAATTCTTGCTTCCATATCTGTAGTGATGTTAATTAGCTTAACAGAATTTTCTTTTCTACCAATCTCATATTTTGCTTTTGTTAATTCAATCTTTGATTGCAATTCATCTAATGCATTTCTTCTTTTAACATAATATTCATTAACTGCAACATGGCTTAATAATCCAGGAGATATTTTTTTTCCTTCTTCTAGCAAAGCTCTTCCAACTGATCTCATCTCTTTTCTTGCATCGCTTAATAATCTAGAGATATGCCTTTCAGCTTCTCTTGTTGGTAATACTACTCCTAAAGAAGTTAACATAGTATTGGGGATAAAGTAACGAACAATATCAAACGCTTTAGCATTAACTGTTCTATTAAATGCAGCTTCGGTTTTGAATTCTTCTTTGTTTAATATATTAGCAATAAATTCTTTTACTATTGGAAGAGATTCTTCATAGCTGGTAATTAATAAGTTGTTCCAAGAACGGATTTCTTGTTCAAATTCTTTTAAATCAGTTGGAACAATTAAATGATCTCTAGTAAATTCAACATACCGGGTAGATTTTTCTTGAAATGCTCCTAATTTAGTTTCTTCAATTGGATTAACTATAAACTGTGAAACATTTTCAATCGCAAAACGAACAACATCAGAATCTTTAAGGGAACTGTGTCCATATTGCACTGCCCATTTACGCATGAAATGTTCAGCTTTGCTTAATAAGGAAGACATGTTTAATTGTCCGCCTGATTTGATTTGATCTGCAAAGTTTGAAACCGTAATTAATTTTTCTTTAGAAAGCGTGCCGGCTTCATACTCTTCTTGCATTTCTGAAAATATTCTTAAGAACCTTTCTCTCATAGATAATTTACTTCTACTATACCCTCCCTCCAATAGTGCCCAAAGTGAACTGGGCATATTGTCAGTTGCGGCATAGATATTTTTATCTATGTTTGTAAAGAAATGTGTTAAAACTATTTTTTCTTCTTCACTAAACTCTTTTTCCTCCAGCGTTTTACCAAACGTGTTGGTCTTAATTAGAAACTCTTCTTCAATCAAAATTCCACCCCTTCAAACATTAGCGCCAATGGAGGGACATTTTTGACGAAGACAAAAATAATAGGTCCCGTGCCCTAATGTTTGTTATTATAAAATTTCAAGGACATTGTAAGTTTAAATATATTATGGTGTTGAAAGGATACTATTTAGTTAGGAAATGCTTAAATATACATTTTATAACCGCTAATTAATGCAAGAAGTTCTTGATTATCTGTACAACCTAGAAAGATTTGGCATTAAGCTAGGTTTGGATGTAATTAAAGAATTACTTCATAAGTTGGACAATCCCCAGAATAAGTTTAAGTCTGTGCA
>Ga0233437_1001789_pt1 | contig 36482 bp, 32 predicted proteins | sample SI_122_August201_FD_182714 | JGI IMG/M metagenome (GOLD analysis project Ga0233437, IMG submission 182714) | Seawater microbial communities from Saanich Inlet, British Columbia, Canada - SI_122_August2016_200_MG | ecosystem: Environmental > Aquatic > Marine > Inlet | place: Canada: British... | reverse complement strand
TACTGGGAAAAGTTTCATTTTAACAGCTTCTTCTCGCAATTTTTGTGTTGGCTTAATAAAAGATCGTCCAACATAATGGTTTCTTACAAGTGCCATTTGAAAATCTATACCACTTGCTTGAGCAAAACCTAATGTGGCAAACATTCCCGAATCAGGAACCGGTGCGACCATATCGGCTTTAACATTTTTCATCTGTTCTGCAAGATATTTTCCCATACTGAGTCGTGCTTGTTGAACACTTCGTCCTAAAACGATGCTATCAGGTCGCGAAAAATATACCTGTTCGAAAACACATAATTTCAAATCTTTTTTTGGTTGTTCCAACTGATGACTCTTCAATTTTCCTTTTTCTACCACGACCATCTCACCGGGTTTGATATCTCGTAGATATTTTCCACCCATACCTTCTATCGCCGGAGTTTCCGACGCTATCATATAAGTTTTTCCGTTTTTCTTACCCAAAACCAATGGTCTAAATCCATAAGGATCACGAACCGCAATCAATTTATTTTCGTAAACAATCAATAAACTATATGCACCTTCGACTTTTTTCAAACTCTTTTCGATAGCTTTTTCAAAACTACCTTTTTCGCGAGCAATTAAATGTACGATAACTTCTGTATCAGAGGAATGTTGAAAAATCGCACCTTCTTTTTCAAGATTTTTTCGAAGTTCTTTCGCATTTGTTAGATTCCCGTTATGAGCGATACTGACCATACCTTTTTTACATTTAAAGAAAAATGGTTGAGCATTTTGTTCATGACTTTTTCCGGCGGTGGAATATCTGACATGTCCTATCGCGGTATTTCCGTGTAGTTTATTTAATGTATCGCCGGTAAAAACATTTTGGACCATACCCATACGTCGATAATAATTGATTTTCCCTTTTTCATAAGCGACGATACCGGCACTTTCCTGACCTCGATGTTGAAGCGAGAAAAGTCCGAGATAAGCTAGAGCTGATGAATCTTTATTATTTTCGACACCGATAATTCCACACATAATTAATCTCCTAAATTTTATTTAACCCTATTTATTTTTCCTTCCCCTTTGATTTTACGTTTACCGTCTGAAACAACACCCCCACCTGCTCGCTTTCTCAAGCTCACTTCCTCCCCCCTCAAGGGGGAGGAAATCTTATTTAACACAATATTTTTTTATCTTATTCAACTTCCAAATTTCCAAAATTAATAATATCGCAAACGATACTATAACTCCTAATAATTTCGCAGAAAATGCCGCCATAAAAAGCAGTATCAAAGGAATAGAAAAAATAGACCAAGCGAGAGTAAAAAATACCACAACTCCTGCAAGCATAGGAGCTTGCCCGAACGAAGAAGTATCTGAGAAAATCAGCATATTTATTATAAATGACAATGTCCAAAACAAGACAACATGCACCAATGCTATTAAATAACCCATCTTTTTTTTAAGCAAAATTAATATAAATTGTATTAGAAAACTTAAAAAAACCAAACCAAAAATACAACCAACCGCTATTATATGATTTTTATAAGTACTTATCGCAGCTGGATCTCCTTCAGTAAAAATAGCACCAAAAAATACTAGAAACATTCCTCCAAAAACAAATAATGCTATTGCATACAATATGCTTATAAATATGATATATCCCGACACATCTTTTTTAGATTTATTACTATTCTTTGGTACATCTGTTTCTTTCATTTTACTATCCTCCTAAAATTTATTTACCCTGTTTTTTCCTTCCCCTTTGATGGGGAAGGTCGACTAATCCGAAGGATTAGCGGGTAGGGGTGCTTTGAGATGTTTTTGAATTTCTAAAACCACTCCCTCTATATTTTTCAAAACATCATTATTCCAAAACCTTATAACTTTATACCCTTCTTTATTCAAAATCAAATCTCTTTTTTCATCATATTCTTTTGTTTCTTCGTTATGTTGCCCGCCATCTAATTCTATTATAAGATTCTTTTCTAAACATATAAAATCTACTATATACTTTGCTATTACATGTTGCTTTCTAAATTTATAGCCCAATTGTTTCTCTTTTATCTTGCTCCATAAAAATCTTTCTGCTGGTGTAAGACTTTTACGAAGTTCTTTGGCATTTTCTTGAACTTTTAAATTTTTTATTTTACCCATTTACTTTTATCTCGTCTGAAACAACACCCCCACCTGCTCGCTTTCTCAAGCTCACTTCCTCCCCCCTCAAGGGGGAGGAAATCCTTATTTAACACAATATTTTTTTATTCTGTTTACTTTCCATATTTCTAAAACAACGATTATTATCAACATAGAAAAAAAGTTTAAACATAAAGGAAAATATGATGATAAACCTGCAAACATTTTATATAAAAAATATCCTGGCAAGAAAAAAGTAAATCCAGAAAGACAAAAATACGCTTCAGAAAATTTAACTGGATTTACAGAACATCCTATAAAGGCAATAATAATAAGAATTCTTGGAATTCCAATAAAAAATGCCAAAACTGAATGTATTATTGAAATAACATACGCTTTTTTATTTTTTTTACCAAAATAAATAAGCTGAATAATAAAGCTTATACAAAAAATTAAAAAACCAAAAATTGATATCAACAGACCAAAAGATTCCCCCACTGAAATTTGTGGAAGAACATAAAACATATGTCCTAAATCTTGAATAAGTTTAAAAATTGCTACCATATAAAAAATACTTATTATCTTTATTGATAACGGAAACTCTTTGAATTTTTTAATTATATTACTCATTTTTCATCTCCTAAAGTTATTTCGTGCAATATTTTTTTATTTTTACTATCTTCCATATTTCTAATGCTACTATAATGATAAAATAAAGTCCCCACATAAGAGTTGTTGGCTGGATTACCAAGAAAAATGGCAATTCAAAAGTAAACCCAATAAAAATTCCCCATACAGAGTAGTCATATAAAATATATCCAAATTCTGCGGGAACAAAAGGAAGCATTAATAAAATTACGATTATAGGAATTAAGGAAAAAATAAATGCTTTTTCGCTTCTTCTAAATAGAAATATTAATTGCAAACAAAAGCTAACTAAAATTACAGTATATCGTATAAAAACACTAGGTATATTAATATACGAAGTAAAAACGTATGGAAGAAAAAAGATAAAAATTATCAGTTTAACTATTACTACTACAATAAAAACTGTAATTATTTTTATAGATAACGGAAACTCTTTGAATTTTTGAATTATATTACTCATTTTTCATCTCCTAAAGTTATTTCGTGCAATATTTTTTTATCTGCCTTGATTTCCAAACCTCAAGAATTAGTAATATTAAGATAGGCAATAAAAACATCACAACTATATTGGCTAAAAACCCTGCATTAATTTCTATAAAACTTAAAAGAAATCTTAAAGGAATGCTAAAAGTAAAACCAAAAAAATTTCTTAAAAAAATTGGACCATCAATAATAAAACCCAATCTAAAAAACATCATAGAAATTGGAAATAAAAAACATACAGCTAAAGCAAGTCTTGATTGAATTTTAGAAAAAGTATAAGCCTTTTTATCTTTCTTAAATATATTTATCAATTGCATTAGAAAAGATATAACAAACACTGCAGCAATAATAAATAATATGACAGTAGTAACAGTTCCCCCATCTTTGTTATATATATTGTTAATAGCCTCATGTAATCCTTCTAAAACATCAAATATAGCTATCACACAAAATATTACTATTATTTTTATAGATAACGGAAACTCTTTGAATTTTTGAAGTATATTTTTCATTTTAATCACCTCTCACTTTTTATTTTAATCTAATTTCTATTTTACATATTTTACAGCGTTCTTGAATATCAATAATCCCGCTGGTGTTCCTAAAAATTTTGCTACCTCGTCGCGAGTCCACGCCGGATGATGAAATCGCTCCACAAATCGTTCCGGATGAGGCATCAATCCCAATACATTGCCCTCTTTATTCGTCAATCCAGCAATATCGCCTAAACTTCCGTTTGGATTATCCTCATATGTCAATGCGTCTGCATTATTTTTCTTGATTTCAGTCAAAACGGCTTGGTTTTTTACCACCAACTTACCTTCGCCATGTGCAATCGGCAACTGAATATAATCTGGCATATCTTTTGTAAATATACATGGACTTTTTTTGTTGACCTTCAAATTTACCCACTTACAAATAAAAGTTCCACTATCATTAAAATCTAAACTGGTTGTATGTTCGAAATTTTTACTAGTTGGTAAAAAACCAAGCCGTGTCAAAACTTGGAATCCATTACAAATTCCAATCACTGGTTTTTTATCTGCGATGAACTTTTTTATATCTTTGAAAAATTTATTCATATGTACGGAAAGTATCTTTCCACCGGCGATATCGTCGCCATAACTGAATCCACCGGGGATTGCGAGGATATCATAATTCAAAATACTATCACGACCTGAAGTCAGTTCATTGATATGAACTCGAGTCGCCGTCGCTCCGACCTTCTCAAATGCATGAGCCGTTTCGATATCACAATTCGCACCGGGTGATCGTACCACTATTGCTTTTACTTTTTTCATTGTTTATTTTTTATCCTCAAAACCCAAAACCTTTTTAAGAAAACTAGTTCTAGCATAAAAACATCTACTCTTACTTCCGTGTCCCGCCCCTTTTGTTCTTGGCTGAATATAAACACCCATTTTGCCACTTAAAGCATCAAATCCTTTTTCTATAATAGTGTTTCTAGTTTCTTCATAATCTTTTCTTATTTGTTCTAAAATTTGTTCATTTTCTAAATCAAATCTAAATACTTTTACTAATACAGCTTTATCATCTTTTTGGCTTTCAAACATTCTTACGCAAATAATCGCTTTTTGCAATTTTGCAAAAAGATGACTTTTTTCAAACGAAGTAGTTTTTACATTGTAATCATCTATCATAGTTATAGCCATTGTTTCTTTTACTGTGATTTTTCCATTCTTCAACTTTTTTAATGGTACTGTTTTTAATTCCCACGAACCAAAATTTGGAGATTGTGCAGAGTTTATAGGAAGCCCTAAATATCTTTCTATTGTATGTCCAAACCAACCCTTGTTTTTCTTGCCATTTTTCCAAACAGTAACTTCATATTTATCAGCTAATGGTCTTATATCTTTACTTTCTAATTTTTTTAGTTTTTCAAATGCATCATTTCTTTCCATATTATTGACCTCTATTTTTGTTCCTCTTTAATTCTTTTTTTGGCTACTTCAAAATATTCTTTCTCTAATTCTGCTCCAACAAACTTTCGACCATTTCTAGCACAAGCAACTCCCGTTGTTCCACTACCCATAAACGGATCAAAAACAAAATCGCATTTTTTAGTTGAAGCTAATATACATCTTTCTATAAGTTCTATTGGTTTTTGAGTCGGATGTTTTCCATATTTCTTCTCACCATTTGTTGGTGGCTTAATATTCCATACCGTTTTCATCTGTTTTCCACCATTTGCTTCTCTCATAAGAGAATAATTAAAGTTATGTTTAGCTTTTTTGTTTAATTTTGCCCAAATTATAATTTCCGTAGAATGAGTAAAATAACGACAAGATAAATTTGGCGGAGGATTTGGCTTTTCCCAACTTATACAATTTAAAATTTCATAATCTAATTCTTGCAAAGCATACCCTATAGAAAAAATAACATGTTGAGTACCAGAAATCCATATAGTACCATTTGGCTTTAGTAGTTTTTTACACAGCCCTAGCCATTTTTTATTAAATTCATGGTTTTTCAAAATCCCTTTAGATTCGTCCCATTTTCCTTTGTTTACAGACACCATTTTTCCATTAGAACAAGTGATTCCGTTATTAGATAAAAAATAAGGTGGATCAGCGAAAATACAATCAAAAACACCTTCTTTATGTTTGTTTAGCATTTTTTCCATAACCTTAAAAGTATCGTCATTATAAAGAAATATACTGTTTTTTTTATCCTTATTAATAGCCATAATATTCTCCTATTTGAAAATGTCCTCTAAAGTTTTTTGCCAACTACTTTTTAATCGGCTGATTTTCTCATCTAAAATTATTTCGCCGTTCAATCCCTGAACCTTCAAACTCGGCTCGCATATCGTTTCACCTATCTTCGCAAACTTTATACCTTTCATCAATTTTCTAAATTCTGTTTCATCTTCATTATCAATTTCTAAAATTATTCTGCTTGCTGTTTCGCTGAATAATAATTCCGTGTCTGATAAATTTTTCGACGGAACTTTTGATAAATCAATCATCGCACCATATCCACCACTGAAACTCATCTCTGCCAATGCAGTTGCCAAACCACCTTGTGAACAATCGTGAGCCGATAATACAATATCCTCGTCCATAGCTTTTGAAATTTGTTGATAACTTTTCATCGCCACCCTTATATTAACACAAGGTGGTTTGGCAACTTGCAACTTTTCGATATCAGCAAAAATTGTTGCACCCATCTCGCTTTTGGTTTCTCCGACCAAATACAAACTACTATCTGGTTTTTTCAAGTCCATTGTGATACTTTGATGCACATCTTTGACCGGTGCAGTCGCCGAAATTAATAATGTAGATAAAATCGCTTTATCTTTTCCGTCAGCACCTTTACTCTGATTATAAAAACTATCTTTTCCCGATATAAACGGAGCTTGATATCCCATTGAACCATCATAACAACCTCGAGCCATCAAAACTAAATCACCCATAATTTTTGGATTTTCCGGTGATGCCATACAGAAATTGTCAAGTATAGCCGTCTTTGAAATATCAGCACCTACACATAACAAGTTTCTGATTGATTCATCAATGACATTTAGAGCCATTTGATAGCCATCCAATGCCCCGATTTTAGGGTTTAGTCCGTGAGTTATGGCAAATCCACTATAATCGTTCAAATCGCCTGTAGCTGTGTGTGGCCAAACGACACTAGCATCGCCTGGTCCGTCATGAGAAATTCCCTGCAACGGCTTTACCGCCAATCCAGCTTGGACTTCATGATCATACTGCCTAATTATACTTTCTCTTGAACAAGTATTTAAGTGTGCCAACGCTTTATTTAACATACCACCATAATATTTTACGGCTTCTTTACCTGTTCGATTTTTGAATTTCAAATTTTTATAGTTTGGTTTTTTATAATTTGCTTTTAGTTCCGGACTTGGAACTCCACCATGTAAAAATTCCATATCCATATCTATAAGCTTTCTTGTGCCGAAAAATACTTCCAACCTTTTTGTGTTAGTGAATTTTCCAAGAACACTATATTCGCAATCTTCCCGTTCTAAAATCTTTGTAATTTTTGGAAGATTTTTCGGCGGTACTGCGAGTATCATTCTTTCCTGACTTTCACTTATCCAAATTTCCCAAGGCACAATATTGCTGTCTTTTAATTTTGCCTTTTTCATATCAACTTTAACACCAGTTTCTTCGCCAAGTTCGCCAATTGCAGAGGAAAAACCACCAGCCCCGCAATCTGTTAAACCACGATATAATTTTTTGTCACGAAGTTCTATTAAAACATCTAAAAATTTCTTTTCATTAATTGCGTGTCCTATTTGAACAGCAGAAACTTCAACAGTATCTTCAATTGTTGCTGAAGAAAATGTTGCGCCATGTATTCCGTCTCTACCTGTTCTGCCACCAAGTGCTAAAACGATGTCGCCTGGTTTTACTTCTTTTTCTACAGCCCAACGAGGCATTATTCCGATAGTTCCTACAAAAACTAATGGGTTTAATGCATAACTATCGTCAAACCAAATTGCACCTGATGCTGTTGGTATTCCCATTCGATTTCCGTAATCTTTCACACCTTTTACAACACCTTTAAAAATTCTTTTTGGATGAAGTGCTTGAGCTGGAAGTTTTTTATTATATTTTGGATCAGCAAAGCAAAAAATATCTGTATTTACGACCGGTTTTGCACCCAAACCAACGCCAAGAATATCTCTTACAACTCCCCCCACACCAGTTTCTGCACCGCCGTAAGGTTCTATCGCACATGGGTGGTTATGAGTTTCTGCTTTAAATGCTAAACCCCATTTTTTATTATCACCAAATTCAACTACACCTGCATTATCTTTAAAAACAGATAGACACCATTTCTTATTTAAGTCTTTGGTGGCTTTGGCGATATAATCTTTAAACAAACCTTTTTTCACATATTCGGTTTTGCCATTATTATTGAATTTTATCGGCGAGTTGAATGTTTTATGTTTACAATGTTCAGACCATGTTTGAGCGATGGTTTCAAGTTCTGCCCAATCTGGTGTTCTATTATTTTTTGCAAAATATTTTTGCGCTTCCTGAAGTTCAAGCACACTTAAAGACCAACCTGCCTGTTTATCCAACTCTTTTAATTGTTTGGCAGTTAGTGTGTTAAAATTCTTTAAAAAATCCTTACTATTCATATTTTTATTTCCTAATTAATACTAAATTTGTTTACCACTTCGTTTACAAAACTTTTTTTAACCGCAGTTTCTAAATCTTTTTTAGCAAAACTGCCTTTAACAAAATATATATTGCCAACTCGCACTTTTTGTGGTTCTTTAATTCCCATTTTTGTAATGGCTTCTTTTACACTTTCACCCACAACATCGGTTGCACTTTCTTTGAGCCAAACTTCTACTTTATTGTATTTGGCGATTTTCCTAGCCGATACACTGCTAGTTTGCATAACATTATCGCACAACAAATCTTTAGCAATTTTCTCTATTTTTGGGCTAGGAAAATCGCCATCTATACGATATTTTGTGCCTACAACAACATCACTAATTTTTTTTAGCCCGACACTTTCAAGTTCGTGTTTAGCGTTTTCGTTTGGATGTTTTGAATACTTTTCTTTATTATAAATTTCTACGAAATGTTTCATTAGTCATGTACCACTCTGTTTAATGCTTGTTTATATTTTTCCACTGCACCAGATACCACATCTGATGGTATTATTGGTGGTGCGGATTTTTTGTCCCATTTTGTTTTTTCTAAATAATCTCTTATAAATTGTTTGTCCAAACTTATTGGGCTTGTACCAATTTTATAGGTTTTAATATCCCAAAATCTTGAACTGTCTGGTGTTAAAACTTCATCTATTAAAACAATTTTATCGTCGATTAAACCAAACTCAAATTTGGTATCTGCTAAAATTATTCCTCTTTGTTTTAGATATTCTTCGCCGTATTCGTAAAGTTTTATACTAATTTCTTTTAACTGATCTGCAAGCTTATCATTTTTCATAAGCTTTTTCATTTCTTCAAAAGAAATATTTACATCATGCCCAGTATCTGCTTTTGTGGCAGGTGTAAAAATTGGTTCTGGTAGTTTTTGTGCTTGTTTTAAATTGTCTGGTAATTTGTAGCCACAACCCATACCAGTTTCTTGATACTCTTTCCACATAGACCCCGCGATGTATCCTCTTACGACACATTCAAAGTCTATTCTTTTAGCTTTTTTAACGAGCATCATTCTTTCTTTATAATATGCTTCGTTCACTTTTAAAGTTTTTGGAAGAGCTTTTTTAATTTCTTTAAAATCTGTAGATATCATATGATTATCGACGATATCTTTTGTGTTTTCAAACCAAAAAGTACTAATTTTTGTTAAAATTTTACCTTTATTTGGTATTTCGTTTGGAAGGACATGGTCAAATGCGGACACTCTATCCGATGCTACCATTAAAAGTTTACTTCCTAAGTTATATACTTCTCTTACTTTACCCTTCCTTAAAAGCGGTAAATCTAAATCTGCTATGTTCCGTTTCATTTTATCTCCTATAAAATTTATTTTGAGATTGCCACGTCGCTATCGCTCCTCGCAATGACAAAACTCTATTTGCGAGTATTTCATGCTAATTTTTTGCAGGGGGCTTGCCCCCTGTTTTCTTTTCGACGCCTAGTCCGTTCAGCGAATACTCCGAAGGAGTAGCGGGACTTCAGGAGAAAAAAAACAAAAAATTAGCCGAAAGACGATGCAAACTACTCCCACTCTATTGTTGATGGTGGTTTACTTGTGATGTCGTAAACAACCTTATTAATACCCTTAATCTCACTAATAATTCTGCTAGACATTTTGTGTAATAAATCATACGGAAGTCTTGTCCAATCTGCTGTCATACCATCTGTACTGTTTACACATCTTATTGCTAACGCTTTTTCATAAGTTCGTTCGTCGCCCATTACACCAACAGCTTTTACCGGTAATAATACCGCAAATGCTTGCCAGCTTTTTTTGTCCCAACCACTCAAATGTAATTCCTCGCGGACAATGGCGTCTGCCGCTCTTAAAATTTCAAGGTCGTCCCATTTTATGCTTCCTAAAATACGAACCGCTAAACCCGGACCTGGGAACGGATGTGCAGATAATATATCATCTGCAATATCAAGTTCTTTACCTAAGGCTCTTACTTCGTCTTTAAATAAAAACCTTAAAGGTTCTACTAATTTTAGTTTCATTCTTTTTGGTAAACCGCCAACATTGTGATGACTTTTAATCGTCGCACTTGGACCTTTAACAGATACACTTTCAATAATATCTGGATACAATGTGCCTTGTGCTAAAAATCCTGCATCTTTGAATTTTTTGGCTTCTTTATTGAAAACTTCAATAAATGCTCTGCCAATAATTTTTCGCTTTTTCTCTGGACTACTTACACCTTTTAATCTCTTTAAAAACATATTTGTAGCATCTACAATTTTTAAGTTTAGCTTTAAATCTTTCGCCAGCTTTTTCATTTTGCTTTTGTCGTCCGATCTTAATAAACCTGTATCAACAAAAACACAATATAAATTTTTGCCAATAGCTTTTTGTATTAAAGCTGCAGCAACGCTACTATCCACTCCGCCTGAAAGCCCACATATTACATGACCTTTGCCAACAGTTTTTTTAATTTCGTCCACACTTTCTTTGACTATACATTTAGATGTCCAACTAGCTTTACAACCGCAAATTTTGTGAGCAAAATTTGCAAGCAACTTAGCACCATATTGTGTATGTGCCACTTCTGGATGAAATTGTACTAGATATCTTCGCGCCTTCTCGTTTACGGCAGCTGCGTATGGGATATTAGCTGTTTTTGCTAATATTTTATAGCCTTTGCCAAGTTTGGTTACTTCGTCACCATGGCTCATCCAAGCAGTAAACTTGCTCTGCTTTAGACCGGCAAAAAGCGGGCTATTGATATTAGTAATTTTAACTTCAGCAAAACCATACTCCCGCTTTTTGCCGGCGACAACTTTGCCTCCACTATTAAGCGATAACATTTGCATACCATAACAGATACCAAGCATTGGTATTTGTAGGTTGAAAACATTTTTGTCTGGTTTTGGACAATCTTTAGCATAAGCGCTACAAGGACTGCCTGAAAAAATTAAGCCCTTGGGTTTTCTCTCCAAGAGCTCTTTGTAAGATGTGTTGTAAGGTAAAATTTCGCAGTAGATTTTTGCTTCCCGCAATTTGCGTGCAATTAACTGAGTATATTGGCTACCGAAGTCCAAAATTAATATTTTGTCCATTAACCGTCTCCTGTTTTATTAAATTGTAAAACTAGAACTTTATTTTTTTGCCAAGTTTCGAAACTACCATAGTAGCAAGTGCAATTTTGAAAGCACCTGCATAAATGAATGGATAAAAACCTATTTTAAAAGCATGATCCGTAAAGTTAGCAAGCCATAAACTTCCCATTGTAAGAATTATCGCTGTGCCTAGTGTGAAAGCTATTGTTAATTTTAATTTTGTATCTAAAAGTTTTCTATCCACCAATTCGCCGATAAATGCTGCCGATAATACAAAACCTACTAAATAACCTGCACTTAAAGGTAATGCATTAAAAACTGGTAAACCAGCCAAACCTGCTAAGATAAAACTTGCTAATACATAAACAGATCGTCTTCCCATTAAACCTGCTAGAGTTAATACACCAAAAGTCTGTAAGGTTACAGGAATTGGACTGAAAGGTAAAAAGAATGAAATTTTTGAGCATATTGCTAAATATAAAAATCCACCTGCAATTATGGCTAGTTCTTTATGTGTTTTTTGAGCTAAAGTGATATTATTTGTCATATTAAAATCCTCCATGATTTGGTTGAAAACTTGTAAAAGCTATATACATATTATATATAATAAATATAAGCTTTACAAAAAGATTTTATTATGAAAAAATTACTGACGATAATATCATTATTTCTTCTTCCCCTCTTAGCAGGGGCGGAGCTTTTTACCAGCACAGATGGCAATCTTAATATAGACTTGCCATACGGCTGGAAACATTATATTTCTGGCAAACCACGGCTTGTGTTAGATGCAAGAAAAGATAAAGCTCAGATAGAAATTAAAACTTTAAACGATTGTAAAGATGAAATCTGTCTAGAAAAAAAAGCAAATAAAGATCTTAAAGAATTAAAAGCAAAAGGCTATGTTATATTAGAAAATTCCTACACAGAGGAAGTTATAAATAAGACCGAATTTTCTACCGGCGAAATATTTATGTTCTTTAATTTCACAGGAAATATTAAAGACTATTCTGTAGGATATTTTATGTTAAATGGAATACCTTATTCCATTTTCTCACAAGGCATTTCGCATGCAGAAAGTGAAGTTATATTTTCGTTTATATCCCCTGTAACCAAAAGAGTTGTGCCTAATAGTAAAACTGCAAAAAAAGCATATTCCATAAACTATAATTTTGGTGAAGTTGAAACCACAGAAATCACAAAAATAGATAAAAACCAAAATCCAATAATCGTAGAAGTACCAAAAGAAATTGCTGAAGAAAATGTGGAAGTTTCAGACCAAAGGACTTTTAATGTTGATAAAATCACACCATCTGTTTTAACCGAAGCTAAACAAAAATTTACAACAACAAATTTACCTGGCTACTTAAAAAACCTTCAAAATTTTATCCCAATACTGGCAATTATTATAGTTTGTTATATCGCCGTAACATTTTTAGCGTTAATGACTAAAATGTTTATAGGAGATAAACCAAACTTCACCACACCAGACGAAACAGCTCAGTATCCGCTAAAAATGTTACGGCTTTACGGCACGCCAGAAATTATTTATAAGCTAAAGAATAATCAGGGTAGTATTTTTATAGCATTACATTCTCGCTGGGGTTATTTATTATCGTTTGCAGGTATTATTTTCTTAGCAATAACTTTTCTTGTTATGTTATTTGCAAAAATATTTGAAAGTAGTATGTTGTTTCAAAATTATCCATTGATAGCAAGCAGTGTGTTTGGGCTTGGCAAAATAATCGCACCGTTTGGTTTGTTCTTATTTTTAATAGGTTTTGTTGTAAAAATATTTGTAGATAGAGATATTTATGTTTACGACTCCGACGGTAATTTAGTTTATATAGTAAGCAAGGCAAAATTTTCTTTATTTGAAAAACGATTTGTAGCTTATGATAAAAACGAAAATATTTTATTTTATTTCAGAAGAAATAAATTCTTAGCACTTCGCAGTTGGAAAATTTCTGATGACGGAAATAATCCCGTAATGCATATAAAGGAAACAAACATATTTAAGTCTTTAGCACGCAAGTTGCTAGGACATTTGTTTGGTTTATTGCGAGCATCATATACAATTGAAACAGAAAAAGGAAAGAAAGGCAGTATAAAGCCAGCAAGTTCTATGTTTCATAAGTTTGATGTAGATATGCCAGAAAATATTAAGGGATTATATCCTCAGGAAGTTATGTTAATCGCATTAGCGGTTAATGTTTTCGATACCGACAAATTCCACCCCTCTTGTAACTAATTTTATCAATTAAAAAAACATCCTAGCAAAAATTGATAGGATGTTTTATTCTATTCTATATATTTGTTAATATTAGTCTATTCCTAAATCAATCAAAGCTGAATACGTTTGAATACATCCGCTTTGCCAAGCATCTACTTCTTCAGTTTTCTTTGACTCAAATATAGCAATTACTTTATTGCCATATGTTAGAATACTTCCTTTGTCTTCAATAGTCTGACTACAATACACCTGCATATCATATGTTACATAACTCACAGTAATCTGATTCTCTCCATACCCAAAATAAGTAGAGAAAGGATTATAATCTTCATCAGGAGTTATCTTTATCAAACCACTATATTTAGAATAACTCATTGTACTTACTATTGGAACAATAGATCTACCTTTATCTGCACCATATGGAAGAGCATTAAGAAAACTAGAATCTTTATCTAAACTTAAAACATTTCCTTTTGGATATTCATAGTTTACTGGTTTCAACATTGCTACTACTGTTCCTGCAAATTCCTTGTATTCCAAAATGCTAATCATTTTTTTGGTTTTGTTTGGAAATTCTGAAGTGATTTTCATACCATTAGCTTTTTTGCCTAATTTTGCTACTTCTGTTCCAATACATGTTTCATCCCAAGCAGTCATAATTCCATCTTTTAAGAAAACTGCTGAACATTTTTCTTGTTGTCCATAAGGACTAATAGAAAATACTACATTTTTCTTTACATATTTTTCGGTTATAGTGTTTTTTTCTATCCATTGATTTATAACATATTCCATACGTTCCTGTTCTATTTTTGAACATTCGTCACAACATTTTTCTTGTGCTTTAATGTTTGTTGACACAAACGCTAGAACCATTATTACTAACATTATTTCTATTATTCTTTTCATAATCCATACCTCTTTTATTTTGAGTTAAGACAAAAATATATTGCCCTACAACTATATTCTAACTGTTAAGCCATTTTCACACAAGGTACTTTAGTACTAGTCACTTATGGTACTTTAGTACTATAAAACAACCCGACCAAAGCACGTGCTTTGGTCGGGTAAATTCTAAATAATCTTTAACTTAATTTTAGGCTTCTACTTCCTTGAAATTAGTAAACTTTTTAACGTAGAAGTTAATCGCTATCACACCTAAAACTACATGTGCGCCTAAAATATACCATACCCAGTCTAACTTACCAATATTTTCTAAATAGCCGTACAATGCTGTGTAAGTTATACCAGAAAGTGTCGCACCAACAAATATGGATAAAAAGTTAGTACCCATATAAAGTCCTGCTTTTTCTTTTGGTGCTAGCCATGTAATATATTCTTGTATTCTTGGGCTTGATGCCATTTCGCCAATTGCAAATAAGAATATACCAAACAATATCCATGCTGGGTGTAATGTCAACGATAAACCAATTGCTACTAAACCAAACACAGCTATAATAAGTCCAACGGAAAATGCAGAAATTGCATTCCATTTTTCTATTATTTTAGATACTGGTATTTGAAGTATCATAATGATATACCCAGTATGTGCTATGGTTTCGCCAAGTAAATGTCTTGTGCCATCTGCATCCACACGGGATAAGAAGTTGGCTATCGGAGTACCAACAAAACTTCTTACAAAGTCGTACAATACAGCGGTGTTTAAAGCACTATCAATATAAATAGCTACGATATTGAAAAATGCCCAAAATGGTAACCAGAAAAACACACCAAGAAGTACTAAGAAAATAGAAAATCTATAATCTGCTAATACTACTAAAATTTCTTTCATTTTTTCAGAAATTGGTACTGCTTTAAGTTCCCGTTCAGGTTCTTTGTAGAAGAATATGGTGATTAAAAGCATCAAGAAAATACCTGCTGCTGCAGCTATGAAAGCTGTGTTCCAAGATATTGCTCTTAATTTACCCATCACTACCGGACCAAACGAAGCACCAACATTAACCATGGCATAAAATATACCAAAACCTAATGTTTTGTTTGAACCGTCTGTCACGGCTCTTACGGTTGATGCTATTAATGGTTTAAATATACCTGCTGCTAAACCGATTGTCAACATAGTAAGTGCTATGCCAGAAAAAGATTTAGTGAATAATAATAACAGTATTGCTGGTAAGTAAGCAAGATAAGCCACTATAAGCATTTTCTTAAAGCCGTATCTATCTGCTAAAGTTCCAGATATTACGGGTACTAAGTAAGAGAATGCTAAGAATATCGATTGTACTATACCTAACTGTGCTTTCGTATAGCCTAAGTGCGCCATGTATATACCAAAGCCCATATAAATGCCGTAGTATGAGAACCGTTCAAGCACTTCTATGAGGTTGGCTATCCAAAAGACTTTTGGGAAGGGTGATCTTTGTAACATAATTACTCCTTTTTTTATTTTTTGTCTTTTATTTTTTGTCTTTGTATCTATCTATATAAGATTGATAGTCTGGTAATATCCTATCATATTCTTGGTTCATCAATGGAGAGGATATCATAAAATCTGCAGAAGCTCTATCACAAGCAATAGGGATATTCCATACCACTGCAATTCTTAATAATGCTTTAATATCTGGATCGTGCGGTTGTTGTTCCATAGGATCCCAGAAGAAAATTAAGAAATCTATTTTACCTTCAGCAATAGAGGCACCAATTTGCTGATCGCCACCAAAAGGTCCGCTTTTAAATCTGCTTATTTTTGTGTCTAGAACATCTTCTAACAATCCACCAGTTGTGCCTGTCGCAAACAACTTGTGTTTTGAAAGTGATCCTTTATTGAATTTCGCCCATTCTAGTAAATGTTTTTTCCTATTATCATGAGCAACAAGGGCTATGTTTTTTCTTTTACTTATCTTCATAACTTACCTCTTAATTTAGATTGTTTACAAAAGTATTGTACAAAATAATATAATAAAACTATGAATGTTTTAATATCTACAATATATAAGAATGCAAGCGAAGGTTATTTGGTTGGCGGTTCGTTAAGAAACTCTTTACTTAAAAAAGTTTCTTACGACCTTGATATCGCAATGCCAAGAGAACTTGTAGTAAAAAAAGCAAAAATAATTGCGAAAAGTCTTAAAGCTGCATGCTTTATCTTAGACGAGGATATGTTAACTTATCGTATAGTTAGCAAAAAGCATAGCATACAGGTAGATATTTCTGCAATTATAGGTAAAGATATCAATGAGGATATTAAAAGAAGGGATTTTACCGTTAATGCTTTTGCATATCCAATCGCAAAAAAACCAACTATAAATATTTTGAAGGGTGGCGGTTTTACAATTTCTAATATTAAAAAACCGTATTTAATAGCTCCAAAAACTGCTTTTAAGGATTTAAAATCGAAAAATATCAAAATAAATTGTAAAACCGCATTTATAGACGATCCTTTAAGGATGCTAAGGTTATTTAGAATTTCAGCAGAACTTGGTTTTAAAATTTCGCCGTCTGCGATAAAAAAAGTAAAAGAAAACGCACGGCTCATACACAAAAGCTCGCAAGAAAGAGTGAAAGATGAACTTGTAAAATTATTATCCTACACAAACTCCTACGAAATTTTAAAACTTATGGATAAAGCCGATTTACTTACAACTTTATTTATGGATTTAGAATCTCAAAAAGGTTGCGCACAATGTTATTACGGCAAAGGTGGAGTTTTAGAACATACTCTCTCAACCGTAAAGGGTATGGATTATTTTGCGAAAAATTTCGCCTCCATATACCCAAAGCATAAAGTAAAAATTAAAAAATATTTAGAAGAAGGCGAAAATTTTTCGCTACTTAAATTAGCCGCCATACTTCACGATATAGAAAAGCCATCAACTGCAAGAGTTATCGGGGATAGATTGCGATTTTTCTTACACGAAGAAAAGGGTGCAAAAAAAGCGATGCATTTGTTAATACAACTTCGTTTTAGTAAAAATAATGTTAGGTTAATAACAAAAATTATTAAGGAACATTTGCGTCCAAGCAATTTGGCAGCCAACGAAACTATTACAGATAAAGCTATGTATAGATTCTTTAGGGATTTGCATCCATACGAACTCCCACTCTTAATTTTATGCTGGGCAGATTATGCAAGTTATGTTTCAGAAAAAGATATAAAGAGGATTTGTAAAAAGTTGACTATGCCAATGATAACTGTTGCAGAAGGCAAGAAATACGGCAGTTTTGGTAAAACTTTACGACACATGCAATTTATGGGGATACTTTTGAATAAATTTTTTGACACAAAAAAACAAATTTTAAAAAAGCCATTATTAGACGGCAGTGAAGTTATGGATTTATTAAAAATCCCCCCTTCAAACAAGGTGGGAAAGATATTAGAAGCATTAAAGATTGCTGAATACGAAGGCAAGATAAAAACTCGCACTGACGCCAAAAAATTCATAAAAAAACTGAAGTAAGCACAGAGGCTGTGCCCCCTTTTTTAAACCTTAAATTTTTAATTGTCATTGCGGACTTGATCCGCAATCTAGGTGTTTTCTTTTTTTTATCCTGGATCCTGAATCAAGTTCAGGATGACAGGCAAATGTTTTACGAGTATTTTTGTGCTTATTCCCTCTCCCCTAGGGTCGGGGACCCAGCCTCTGGGAGAGGGCAAGGGTGAGGGCTTTGCTCCTTTTTATTTAGAAACATAGCCCTCACCTCGCTAATTTTTTCAAAATTAGTCGTCCTCTCCCAATGGGAGAGGTTATTTTACTTTCTATAATTAAGTACAGTTTGAAACGCTATTTTTGTTGCTCCATACCAATGCTTAAAGTCTAAATAAGCTTTTACTGTATGTGCATTCATTTCGCCAAAACCTAAGTTTGGTGTCAATATACCTTTATGGCTTAATACATTACCATCACAACCACCGCCACCAGTATATGGTTTTACGGTAATTCCTACTTGCTTACCAGATTTTACGATTGTTTTTACAATGTTTGCTGTTGCTGGTATTTTCATATCAGGATATTTCATATCCTTTTTAAAATCTAACTTTGCGATAATTTTTTTACCATCAACTTTCTTAGCAGATTGTACCACAGCTTTCTTAAAACAATCTTCCATATGTTTAGCTTGTTTTTTAAGTTTTGCTGCATTATGACTTCTTGCTTCACCTTTAATCATAAGTTCTGGTGTAACAATATTAATTGCTTTACCACCATTAATTACACCTATGTTTGAGGTTGTTTCCTTATCTATTCTGCCAAGATTCATCATACCGATAGCTTTTGCTGCTACTTCTATTGCCGAAATTCCGTTTTCAGGACATACTCCAGCATGTGCTGCAACACCGGTAATTTTTATATCAAACTCAAAAGAAGAAGGTGCTTTTATTGATACTGTATCGCAATAGGTACTATCTAAAATCATACCTTCTGTTGCTTGAATATCTTTTTTGTTTAAGTTTTTTGCACCATACATTCCAGCTTCTTCTGCTATGGTTAGTAAAATTTCTAATGGTGGATATTTTAATCCTTTGTTTTCTTTTAACATAAGCAAAATTTCCATTATTATGGCGATGCCACCTTTACAGTCTGCACCTAAAATTGTTGTGCCGTCTGCTACAATTCTGTCTTTTTTAACTGTTGGTTTTATGCCTTTACCAGGAACTACAGTATCTAAGTGGCAAGAAAGTAACATTGGTTTACTTTTTACCGTACCAGGAAATTTTGCAATAACATTTCCTTTTGCATTACTTTTTGTGCCTTTACCAGCATTGTCTACCATAACTTTACAGCCGAGTTTTTTAAAGGTTTTTTCTGCCCAAGCGACCATTTCTTTTTCTTCAAAACTTTCTGAATCTATTTTGACCATCTCCACAAAGTTTTTTATCATATTCTTTTTATGCTTTTCTGTAAGCATTTGTTCTATTGTTTTCATAAATATCTCTCCTCTCAAAAATTTCTATCGTTCAAAATAGAGTGTAGCAAATTATTAAAATTTATATAATACTTATATGAAATTTTCAAAATTACTTATATTAACCTTAATGCTAACTTTTCTTTTGGCTTGTGGCAAAAAAACGGTGGATATCACACTGCCTAACGGTACAATAATTAAGGCAGAAATTGCAAAAACCCCTGCCGAAAGGGAAAAGGGACTTATGTATCATAAAAGTCTAAAAGCTGATGAAGGTATGCTGTTTGTTTTTGACGAGCAAGACTTTAGAATGTTTTGGATGAAAAATACTTTTATAGATTTAGATTTTTTGTTTATCTCCGACGAAAAGACAATTAATAATATATCGCACAACATATCCCGTACCTTTGAATATACACCAGACGAACAAATACCACGAGTATTAGGTATCGGACAATATGTTTTGGAAGTACCAGCAGGCGAAATTAGAAAACAAAATCTAAAAATAGGCGATAAACTGGTATTTGAAATTGAATAAATTTATGAAAAAATTATGTCTACTTATAACTATTTTTATATGCACAAACTCTTTTGCGATAAATCAAAATTTTGAAACTGCAAAAGAGCAAGCCGTATTGCATCTAGAAAATTTAGTTAAAATAGACACTTCCTACCCAAACGGCAAACCACTAGATGCCGTAAGATACATTTACACAGTTTTAAACGAAAATAATATAGACTGGGATATTTATATTCCCACAAATCAAAATAAATTTCCAAATCAGGCAAATATAATCGCCAAAATTAATGCGACAAATGAAACAGCGGAAAAAGGGTCAGAAAAAAACCCAAAACTTCCGCCACTAATTTTAGTTACACATTTAGACACCGTACCAACAAAAGATAGTTGGAGTGTAGACCCTTTTTCCGCAACAAAAAAAGATGGCTACCTATACGGGTTGGGTGTAACGGATAATAAAGATTTGGCATCAATATTTTTAACAATTTTAACAATGTTAAAGCCATACGAAAGCAAATTAAATAGGGATATTATTTTTATAGCCACAACAGATGAAGAAGTTGGTGGCAACTTAGGAATGCAATATTTAATAGACAATAAAAAGTTAAATATCCCCCCTTCATCTTATGCTTTAATCGAGGGTGGGACGGTTATAAAAGATGAAGAAGGCAAAGCATCAATTGTGTTTGTGGAAGCGTCTACAAAAATGTATATGGATATTAAAATGACGGCTACTGGTAAGCCATCGCATTCCGCAATTGCTTATAAAGACCATGCGATATATAAACTTTCAAAAGCAATTTCCACCTTAGAAAATTACAATCCACCATTTCGTTTAAACGGATTGACTAAAGATTTTTTTGAACAAATTTATCCTATCCAAGATGACGACGGCAAAACAACAATAAACATGCTACTTTCAGAGGATATAGAAAAAGCTCACGCCACCGCCAATGCTATGAGTATGGATCCGTTTTTTAAAGCTCAACTTAAAGATGTAATTACCCCAACGGTTATAACAAGTGGTAATGAGGCAAACACAATTTCGGAAAAAGCTACTGCAACATTAAATTGCAGATTATTGCCAGATACTAACCCTGAAGAATTTTTTCAAAACATACAAAATTTACTTAAAGATGAAGATGTAAGTTTAGAAATTGCAGAACTTCCGACTCTTCCATTTCCGAACCCAATGAGCACTGAGGACGAACTATTTACAAGCATAAAAACCGTAAGCGAAAAGTTAATGCCAAATGCGATAATTACTGCGGGAATGTCGCCAGCAAGTGGTGATAGTGAAAAATTAAGACGGCAAGGTATAACAACTTATGGGATAGGTGCTACGGCGATACAATATAAAAACGAAAATAATAATGGCACACATGTAGCGGATGAAAAAATAAATTTACAAGAATTTTACAGCGTATTAGATTTCCTATATTTCATAGTAGAAGATTTCACTTTAACAAAACCTAAACTTCAACTTCAATCTGAATTGGGCAGTGATCTGACCCCATAACGGTTTTCAATATGCCTACTGCTTCTAATTTGCTTGCAGATTTTTTATCTATCATAAAATAATCAATTCTCCAGCCTACATTTCGTTCTCTTGCTCGGGTCTTATAATCCCACCAAGTATAGTTTTCTGGCTCTTTATTTAAGTGTCTAAAAGTGTCTACAAATGGAGCAGTTTTGCCTTCAAAAAACTTATCCAACCAAGCTCTTTCTTCGGGGAGAAAACCTGTATTAGTTTCGTTTTGTTTAGGTCGTGCCAAATCTATTTCTTTATGTGCAGTATTAACATCGCCACAGACAATAACCATCTTACCCGTTTGGATAAGTTTTTTGGAATATTCTAAAAACTCTTTATAAAAATTAAGTTTAAATTTTAATCTTTCAGGTCCCATTCCACCATTTGGAAAGTAGATGTTTATAAAATAAAAATCTTCATATTCTAATACCAAAGTTCTACCTTCTTTATCTTTAGCTTTTTCGCCAAAGCCGTAAAATACATTTAGCGGTTTTTGTTTGACAAAAACCGCAACCCCACTATAACCCTTTTTTTCAGCCGAGTTCCAATAAGAAATGTAGCCAGCTACATTTAGCAACTTTTTAGAAAGCTGTTCTTTATGTGCTTTGGTTTCTTGAAGTGCCAAAATTTCTGGCTGAGTTTTTTGAAACCAATCCAAAAAACCTTTTTTTTCTATGGCACGAATGCCATTAACATTCCAAGATATAAATTTTTGTGTCATATTGCTCCCCTTTGTTATATAATACCATTATAGAATAAAAATTTGAGAGGTACAGAAAATGATTAAAAAAGGGAAGTGTTTATTTACATCGGAGTCCGTATCCCAAGGACATCCAGATAAACTTTGCGATCAAATTTCAGATGCAATTTTAGATAACATCTTTAAAAAAGATAAAAATGCTCGTGTGGCATGCGAAACTTACATAACTCGTGGTATGGTTGTAGTAGGTGGAGAAATAACAACAACAACTTGGATAGATATAGATAAAATCGCCAGAGATGTAATCAAAGATGTGGGTTATACTCACACAAAATACGGGTTCGATTATGAAACCTGTGCAGTTCTTAATGTAATAGGCAAACAGTCGCCAGATATCAGCCAAGGCGTCGATACTGGTGGTGCAGGCGACCAAGGTTTGATGATCGGTTATGCCAACAATCAAACTAAAGATTTTATGCCATTGGCATTACATTTATCCCATAAATTAATGGAAAAAATTACTAAAGTTAGAAAGAAAAAAGTTCTCGATTATTTAGGTCCAGACAGCAAGGCACAAGTAACCGTAGAATTTTTTGACGGTAAACCAAAACGAATAGATACCGTAGTTTTATCTACTCAACACACCGAAGATATTTTGGATAAGAGTGGAAAAAAGATAACCGAAAAATCTAAAAAAGAAATTTTTAAAGCCGTAATAGAACCTGTGGTTGGAAAATGGATAGATAAAAAAACAAAAATCCTAATAAACCCAACAGGTAAATTTGTAATCGGCGGACCGCAATCTGATACCGGTATGACAGGCAGAAAAATTATCGTAGATACTTATGGTGGTGCATGTCCTCATGGTGGTGGAGCATTCTCTGGAAAAGATCCAAGCAAAGTGGATAGATCCGCTGCATATATGGCAAGATACATTGCCAAAAATATTGTAGCTGCAAAATTAGCAGAAGAATGTACCGTTCAACTTGCATATGCAATTGGTAAAGCACAGCCGGTAGGTTTTTATGTTTACACACATAAAACAGGTAAAATTTCTGACGAAAAGTTAACTTCTATTTGTGCGAAAATATTTAAACTTTCACCTCGTGCAATTATAGATCATTTTAATTTGAAACGACCTATTTATCAAGAAACAGCACATCTTGGACATTTTGGGCGAGACATTTTCCCATGGGAAAAAACCGATAAAGTTAAAGAACTATTAAGATTAGTGAAATAATTAAATGAACAAATTTATACTTGCAGTAGATATTGGTAATACACATATAAAATTTTCTGTGTTTTCTAATAAGGGAACATTTAAAAAGTTTTTTGTGGTGGATACCAATAAAAAAATATCTGCTAAACAAATATTAAAAGAATTTAAAAAACTTAAAATTAAAAATAATTTTGAGATTTGTTTAATTTCTTCCGTAGTGCCTTCCATAAATAAAAAGGTTGTCGGATTGGTGGGTAAAATTTTTGATGTTAAGTGTAAATTTTTTCCTAAAGATTTGAAGGCAAATTTAAAAATGGAATTCCCTAAAAAATCCGAGGTAGGTGCGGACAGATTTTTGGCATCTTGTGGCGCTCAAATGCTTTATCCTAAAAACAATTTAATAGTAATTGGACTTGGTACTGCAATAACAGTGGATTGTGTCAAAAACGGCAAATACCTAGGTGGATTAACGATACCTGGTTTATATACATCTGCTAAAACATTATTTAAAAATGCAGAACTTTTACCAGATTTAGATCTTAAAAATCCCCCTTCAAAATTTGCATTCCCAAAAAATACTAAAGAAAGTTTAGAGATTGGAATTTTCTATGGTTTTGCAGATATGGTTTGTGGATTAATCAATCGCTTCAAAAAAAAGCTTGGCAAGAACATTAAAGTTGTCGCCACTGGTGGCTTTGCAGGAAGTATTGCTAAAATTTGTAAAGATATTGACGATGTTCAGCCTCATCTAATAACAACTGCTTTAACAAAAATTTATATTCAAACTAAAAAATAGGTAGCGAAAAATGAGCGAAAGAAAGAATAAAATTGTAAAAGTTTTAGGCGTGTCGTTCGCTCATTTTTCGCACGATAGTTTTATGGCATTCTTAGCGCCAATACTCCCACTTCTAATTGCAAAATTTGGATTAACCTATTCTATGGCTGCATTAATAGGTATATCTCGAAATATCCCCACACTTTTCAACCCAGTAATTGGTAGCGTGGCAGATAGATATAACCTCAAATTCTTCGTCATCGTTGGACCAGCATTATCTGGTGTATTTATGTTGTCTATGGGTATCGCTCCAAATTTTGCTGTGCTTTTGCTTCTAGGTTTGGGTGCTGGTATCAGCAGTGCAATATTCCATATTCCATGCGCTCCACTAATTAAAAAATTCGCGGGGAATAAAATGGGTTTTGCTATGAGTATATATATGATAGGTGGCGAAAGTGCTAGAGCATTAGGTCCTATAATTGCATTAACAGTTGTTTCTATATTCGGACTTTCAGGAATGTATAAGGTTCTGCCCATTTGTATTTTAATAGCATTCATTATATTTATGGCACTTAGAGATATCCCCTATATCAAACCCACCGAAAAACATTCTGTAAAAGGTTCTATATTAGAAACTATTACTCACGGTAAATTATTTTTTATAGCAATATTCGGTGTGTTTCTTACAAAAATATTTACGGCATCTTTAACTGGCGCACTTTTACCTACTTATCTAGTTTCCGAAGGACATAGTGCCTGGATGGGTGGTATATGTTTATCTATCACTCAAATATCTGCAATTTTTGGGTTAATGTTTTCTGGGTATTTGGCAGATAAATATGGAAGACTTAAAATTTTAACATTCATTATAATATGTGCACCACTTACAATGCTTGGCTGGTTATTTGCAGAAAGTATTTTCACAAATGCTCATATATTTGGTGGCGACCCACAAACTACTATCCAAATTGTAAAAATGTTATTTACAAGTGGTTGGTATTTTATACTTTCTTTATTTATATTTGGTGTTGTGGCTTATGCCGATATGCCAATATATCTATCCCTCGTACAAAGCTACGGGTTTAAATTTCCCGCAACTGCTAATGGTGTTTTTTTTATGGCACATTTCTTTTTAAGTTCTATAGGTGTATTTATGGCAGGTAGAATGTCTGATATTTTAAGTATGCACACAGCATTTAGGATTTTTGCGGGGATTTCTTTCCTTGGGATATTATTTATCCCCCTCTTACGAAAAGCTGCTAAACGAGCAGATATTCACGCGCAAGCTGATGCTAATGCAGAGCTTATAAGAAGTAGTCGTTAGGAACGACTCCCTTTTTGCCTTCGGCTTTTGCACTATTGCCTTTCTTTTTGAAAGGTATTTTCATTTTGTTTTGAAACATTCACCCCCACCTGCTCGCTTTTTCAAGCTCACTTCCTCCCCCCTCATTTAGGGGGAGGAAATAAAAAAAGGGAGAAAAAAAATATATAAATTTTGGTTAGTTAAAGGTACAAAAAACACTTCCTGCAGTAGTATCACATTCTGCATTTGGTGCTCCTAAGCTTTTTCCTAATTTTACACATCTATCTTCATTTGGTGTAACATATGACCCACCTGCTTGATAACAATTAAGTCTGTGTGTAAAATCTGAGTTATGTGTTTCTGTGTAAACAGCAAACGACCCAAAAGCTGTATTTTCGTAAGAATTAAAATAAGTAAGGTTTCTACCAATAACATCAGTGTAGTTTAAATATGGATAGATAGCATAGTCTTTTCCTGATACTGTTATTCTACAATAACTACTTGTACAATCGCTTCCTTGGTAATTTTTAAAAGTTAAATCTATTTGATTTAAAGCAGCAGTATAAGCCCCCTCGTTTGTAAGGCTTGCTCTGTCTAAAGAATCGTTTACATTTTTACCAATTGTCATTAAACCTGAAAGATGAGCTCTGTCTCTTGCAGTCATATATTTTGGTAAAGCAATGCTAGCTAGTACTGCTATAATTAGTACCACCACCAAAAGTTCAATTAATGTGAAACCTTTTTTGTTCATATTTTTATTATAACAAAAATGAATAAATAAAATAAAAAAATAAAGTTTGGTTAGTTAAAAGTACAATTAGGACTTCCTAGAGAAGTATCGCATGCCGAGTTTGAAGCTCCTAAACTTTTTCCTAATTTTACACATCTATCTACATCTGGAGCTATATGCGAACTTGCTTGATAGCAATTAAGTCTGTATGTAAAATCTGGGTTATGTGTTTCTGTATAAACAGCAAACGCCCCAAAAGACATATTTTCGTAAGAGTAAAAATAGGTAAGATTTCTTCCATGAGTACCTTGGTAATTTAAATAAGGTCGGATAGTGTAATCCTTACCTGATACTGTTATTCTACAAGTAGTACTTGTACAATCTGTCCCTTGATAATCTTTAAAAACTAAATCTGATTTATCTAAGCCAGGACCATAATAACCAGCTTCATCAGTTAGGCTTGCTCTATTTAAAGAATCGTTTACATCACCACCTATTATCATTAAAGCTACTAAGTGTGCTCTATCTCTTGCTATCATATATTTTGGAAGTGCTATTGTAGCAAGTACTGCAATTATTAGTATCACCACCAAAAGTTCTATAAGTGTAAAACCTTTTTTGCTCATATTTTTATTATAACAAAAATAAATATATAAAATAAAAGATTATTTTTTTAGTGGTATTTTCTTACTTTCCCCCTTTTGTAAAGGGGGTGATATTTGTGTTAACAAATATCGGGGGTTTTATGTTTCGAAGCATTAAAACCCTCCGCACTTCGTGTCGACTCCCTTTACAAAAGGGAGAAAAAGACAAAAGATATACAAAAAACCCCTAGCTATTGCTAGGGGTTTTTAAATTGAGATTGCCACGGGCTTCGCCCTCGCAATGACAAAATACTTTAATGTAATAAGCCCGAGTTCCTTATAAGGAACTCGGGCTGTTTCAATAAACATAATAATTTAAGTTTTCACTAGAAAACGACTATACCATGTCGCGAAGCGAAAAATGTCAGTGGCGACTCGCCACTATGCTTTTTTCTCTTCGGTTATCTTAGCACTATTCTTTAAAAATTCAAATACTTTTCGCTCGTTTAAGCTTGCAAGTATTTGATGTTTTTGCTTTTCAAAGAATTCGGTAATTTTCTTTTTATCTTCGTCTGTTTTACCGTTTCTTTCTAATGCTGTTGCGAGTTCTTTATTTAAATCATCTTCTGTTGCTTGTATTTTTTCTTTATCCGCCACCGCATGTATTACATAACCAATTTTCAAATCTCTTTCTACATTTGGTCGTACTCTTTCTGCCATACCTTTCTTTTGTTCTTCAGAAATTTCTGGTAGTTTTTGACCTGCAGCTGCACCACCCATTTGACCTGCAAATTGTTTAATAAAGTTTTCTACATTTGCATTTGTATGATAGTCCACTAAGCTTGATGGAAGTTCAAAATTATTTTCTTTTGCTAATGCTTCTTCTATTTGTTTTACAACATCTTGTTCGCTTAATTGTTTAGCTTCTTTGCCCATCATTTCTCTTACATGTGCTTTAAATGTTGCTACATCGGTGAAGTTCATTGTTTTTACAAATTCGTCTGTAAGTTCTGGTAAAACTTTCTTTTTAAGTTCTAAAATTTCTACTGTGAATTTGATTGTTGTTTTTTCATCAATTTTACTTTCAAATTCTTTTGTTTCACCTTTTTTTGCACCTTTAATAGCATCTGCCATACCAGCAATTGTTTGCGGTGCAGACATATCTATAAGTTCGTTTTCAGAACTATATTTATCTTCTTTTTTACCGTCTTTTTCGCCTGTATATTTTACTACAACAAAACTATCTGCTTTAACTTCTGTAGCATCTTTATCTTCTTCTAGTTTGCTACTATATTCTAAAACTTCTTTCATTTTATTGTCGAAATCTGCATCGGATACTAGTTCGCTTTTTTTTGTTACTTTTATACCTTTATAACCTTTTACATCAAATTCTGGTGCGATATCCACAGACATTTCGAAATTGAAACCTTGATCTTTATCAAAGCCAGAAAAATCTGCTTTTGTTAAGCTTGGCATACTTACTGCTTTAATTTTATTTTCGCTTAATGCGATGCCCATTGCTTCTTTAATGACGATATCTAATGCTTCCTGTTTGATGTTTGCTGTAAAGTTTTTTTGAACCATATCTGCTGGTGCTTTACCTTTTCTGAAACCTTCAACCTGAGCCACTTCTTGTACTTTTTTAAAACCATCTTCAAAAGCTTTATTAACTAAATCTGCTTTTACTTCTATTGTTAGATTTAATTTACAACCTTGTTTATCTTTTTTTGCTATTTTCACACTTTTTACTAAGTTCATTTTATAATCTCCTAATTATTTTAAAAATTGTACACTTTTTTACTAAATATACCTACAAAAATTGTAAGATTTGCTTTTTTTCGAAGCCGAGTTTTTGCGAAGAGTACATTCAGCGAATACTGCGAAGCAGTAGCGGTACTTGAGCAAAAAGAGGCAAAGAAAAAAAGCAAATATTCAATTTTTGTGGACGGAGAGGGACTTGAACCCTCAAGAACTTGCGTTCACAGGTTCCTAAGACCTGCGCGTCTGCCAATTCCGCCACCCGTCCTAAAATTTTAAAAACCCCTTCTATTTGCAAGAGGCATCTGATACAGCTTCGTTTAATTGCTATAATCTTATTATAACAAATCCTGAACATATTATAAAGGAGCATACATATGAAAAAATACACTATTTTACTATTATCAGCCTTTCTTTTATTCAACTTTAATATAGCCAACGGCTCAGAAAATCTCAACATAACAGAGGAGATAGAAAACGCTAAGCTTGAAAGTATGTCTAGCAGATATTTGGGTTATCTATATACCAGCTTCCCAGAAGAAGGTACAAAAAGAGGGTTAAGAGATTCTAGCGAAAAACTTAACGATCGCACATTAGATAGTGATAAAAAAAGATTAAATAATTTAGAAGCATTTTTAGAAAGTTTAGAAACCATAAATTATGAAAATTTATCAGCAGAAAAAAAAGTTGAATACAATATTATAAAACAAAAAGCACAACTTGCAATTTTCACAATAAACAAACAACAAAACCTAAAGAAAAATCCATACATTTACATATCCGCCGTTGATAGCATCTACGATCTTTATATGGACAGAGGTTTAACCGAAAGAAACCGTGCCAAAGGTGCAAATGCGAGGATAAAACAATTACCAGAAACTTTGGAACTTGCAAAAGAAAATTTATATAAACCATCACATTTTTTAACATCAATTACTATTCAGAAAGCTAAAAAAGCATACAATAGTATGGACGAACTTGAACCATTTTTAAGAAAATACGAACTTGACGATTATTCTAAAGAAGAAGTAGTACTAAACTTACAAGAAACTAAAAAACAAATAGAAAATTTTAGAACATTTTTATCAAAAGATATCCTAGTAAAACCAGATACAGATTACAGATTAGGTGAACAGGATTTTATGAGTTTAATTGAACTTAAATATCATACAGATATAGAACAAAAAAAGTTAGCTAAATTATTAGAAAGTTATTACTTTGAAACTAAAGAAAATCTACTTGCAAACATAAGAATAATGCTAGATATTAAAGACGAAGCACCAGCATCTTTAACCAACTTAAAAGAAGCTAAAAAAGTAGCTATAAATTATCCTAAAAATGACGAAATTATTCCTACATATGTGAGAATATATAAAGAAGCATTAAATCACTTTAAATCTTTAAATATACTCCCCCCCGTAAAGCAAAATATCAAAATAGAAAAGCCACCAATATACTACACAAATGCAAAAAACCCTGTGTTTTATTTCAAACCTTTTGAGTTTTATAATATTGGCGATATTGTTTTATATTTAAGCTTGCCAGAAAGTTTTAAAAATGAAGAAAATAAATTACTTGCAAAAGAAAAATTTAGCTATTCAAACATCAAAGTGATGGTCGCAAAATATATGGTACCGGGCACACATTTAAAAAATTCATATGGTTCTAAAGCTAATCTTAGAAAGATGTCTGAAGCAGAAACTATGCTAAACGGCTGGCAATTATATGCCTTACATTTGGCGGGTGAATTTAACTTTACAAACCTTAAAACAGAAAAGTTTTTCTTATCATTAGAGCAATACACCATAGCCACAAAAGCACTTACGAGCTTCAAATTACACACAAAAGAATTTAATTCTAAAGATGCAATTGGCTTACTTCAAAGTGCGACAGTTTCTAAATCACAAGCAATGTATTACTTGCAGGATATCGCAATAAATCCAGTGAAAGATGTATCTTTTGTATTAGGGTATGAGGATATTTTAAATGCAAGAGCAGAGTATGAAGAAAAATTTGGAACTTTATTAAAATTCCACGAACAGCTTTTAGGTTTAGACAACATTCCAACCAGCTATTTAGACAGTGAATTAGAAAGAATATATAAAGAAGAAAAGAAAAACCGTAAAAATTAATTAGTTTTTTAAAACTTACTTTAAAAACCTAAAATCGTCATATCCAGTTATATTCATATGAACATTCTCAAAAACATTTGGTTTTTCTTCAATTGGAGAATCAATATAGTATTTTACATCACTTGGTTTTTCTGTTGATGTTTTATAAAGTAAATTAAAGAAATTTTTAGCTTCATTTTCAGAATAGCTTTTTTTAATCATATTAACTTCATCTATCTTTATTGGGAAACTTCTAGGAGAAATTAACCTAGATAAAAAAACAATTTCCTCGCTAGTTAAATCATACCTTTTAGCAAATTGAAAAATAATAGAATTGCCAGAAAATCCACCGTAAGCAATTGATGTTGGTTTAATAAACATTACCCAAAACTCATTTAAAATTTCTTGTCTTTCTATAGATAATTTTTCAAAAATTATTTTAGTTTCATTAGATAACTCTCCATATGCTTTGCTAATTATTAGTTTGCTTATATCAGGGTTTATTTTTGTATCCTTCAAAAACAATAACTTCTCCCTTGAAAAATATCCATACACTTTATTGTCAGATACATTTAACATAGGCACTGGTGAAGAAAATAAGGTACTTAAAGCAGATTGTTTATATCTCTTACCAAGTATAGTGCCACCCTGAGATGCTAAACATCCGTGTTCAACACACCAAGCTTTACCACTTTTAATAATAGGTTCATAAAAAACCTGCTTCATTATTTTTCCTCGTTGATCAGTATCTTCATAAGAATTTCTTAAAACATGTTTTAAATGTTCTGGTATTTTTTTGTTTGTTTTAGGTGCAACAACTTCTTCCACCTTTGTAGGTATCCCTGCTTTTTCTGCAGCTTCTATACCGTCAGAAAAATATGCATTTTGCCCTGATATTTCTTTTCTACCTAATGTGATTCTCGGTGCATTACCTAAACCACCTTTTCGCGGAGCTTCTTCTACTACTATAGCTGGTCTAGGTGTTATTTTTTCAACTTTCCTAACCACTTCTGTTTTTTCTGGTAAAACTTTAGCCACAACAATATTAGGTACTTCGCCTATTGCTTGTTTTGGTATTATTAATTGTTTATCAAAGCCAGCATTTTTACTTTCTTTTATTAATTTGCCTGTGGATGAATAAATACCTTCACCAATTTGCTCTAAGGTTTTTGAGTCGTATTTTTTAACAATTATTTGCCCGAAGTCAAGATATCCGAACATGAATTTTTTTGTTACATTATTACTCTTATATTCCTCTAAAATAGTTTTATCATCTAAATGTTTAATTTTACCGTGTACTCCGTCCTTTGCTTGATATGTTACAAGCCCTTTTATTTTATAACCATTTATTTTGTTGGATTTTTTTTCTATTTGTATCAAATATCTTTTTACTTGTTTTGTTAAATTATCCAAACTAATGTTTGGATTCGCATATAATATCTCTAAAGTTTTATTGTAAGATGGAATATCCTTTATCAAAACCTTTATTTGTCTTACATTTTTGTAGGTATTAATAGTTTCAACCCCATTCATTTTATTAAAGAGTACATTTAACCTTCCACCAATAGTTTCTATATTGTAAGTTTTTGAAGGCATAAGCCCAGCAAATTGTATCTCTTGAAGAAATGCAATACCTAAAGCTTGTTTATAAGTAATATTTTTACCCTTATAAGCATCGAGTTTGCTTACATAAATTTTTGTAACACTTTTAAATTGTTCGTAAGAAACTGTTTCTTTCATAGCTTTTTTACTAGTTTGTTGAAATAGTTCTATCGCCACTTTTAAAAATTTACCTGCAGTTTTAGGTATAATGGGTGTTGCAGGCAGAACAGATTGCTCTATCTTGCGATTTACAAGTTGGTCAATAGAAAACTCTGCAAACGCATTTGGCGTAAGCAATAACATTATTAATATACTAGACACTAATTTCTTCATACTTGTATATATTATCAGAATATCACTAGGTAGCACCAGGTACTTTAGTACTAGTTTTGGGATAGTACTTTAGTACTAGTATTCTTTCGGCTGATTTTTGGTTTTTTACTATTAAGTTGAAATTTGTTAAAATAAAGGTGAAAGCTTATCTATATTAAAAAGAGGAAAAAGAAATGATAATACTTTGTTTAAATTGCGGAAGTTCCTCCGTAAAGTACACTATTTTTGATTGGGAACAAAAAAGAGACCTAGCTGCCGGTATGGTAGAAAGAGTAGGAACAGAAGACTCTATCATAATACAAAAAGCAGGCGGTAAAGAGGATTTTGAACTTAAAAGACCTTGCCATAATCACAGAGAAGCAATTAAGCTTATTATGGATACTCTTACAGATAAAGAAAATGGAGTTATAGAAAGTTCCGAAGTTATAACATCTGTAGGACATAGAATTGTACATGGTGGCGAAAAATTTAATAAATCTGTAGTAATAACTCCACAAATATTACAAGAATTTAAAGATTTAGCAGATATGGCTCCACTTCATAACCCAGCAAATGTAATGGGTGTTGAAGCTGCTCAAGAAATAATGCCAGACATCAAACATATGGCTATTATGGATACCGCATGGCATCAAACAATGCCAGAAACATCTTTTATGTATGCATTGCCTTACGAATGGTACACAAAATATGGCATCAGAAAATATGGTTTTCACGGGACATCATTTTTATATAATGCGAAGCGTGCCGCAGTGCTTTTAGGTAAAGATCCTTTTAAATGTAATTTGGCAATTTGTCATATAGGAAACGGCGCTTCTATCAATGCTGTTAAGGATGGTGTTAGTTTTGATACCTCTATGGGCTTAACTCCTCAGGAAGGGCTTATTATGGGCACCAGAGCGGGCGATTTTGATGCTTCCATAATGTTCCATATGATGAAGAAAGAAAATCTAGATCCAGACGGCATTTATGATGCTATCAACAAACATTCTGGTGTATTGGGTATCACAGGTAAATATACCGATAGAAGAGATATAGAAATTGCAGCAGGAAAAGGTGATGCAAGATGTCAATTATCTATTGATATGGAAAGTTATAGACTTAAAAAATATGTAGGTTCTTATGCAGCCGCCGTTGATGGATTAGATGCTATTGTATTCACAGCAGGTGTAGGCGAAAGAGGACCAATAATGAGAGAAAAAGTGCTTCGTGGTTTAGAATATATGGGTGTTAAATACGATCACGAAAGAAACTATGCAGCTATGACAAAAAATGCAGAAAGCGAAATTTCCGCACCTGGATCAAAGGTAAAAGCATTCGTGATACCAACCGATGAGGAAATTGTTTTTGTAGAAGATGTAGTAGCATTGGAAGAAGGCACTTATGATATACATACAAACTTTAAGTATCGTTTCCAAGATAAAAATTACAGAAATAAATTAAGAGATGAGGCATTTATAAAAGAAGTAAAAAGAAAGCCACAGTTACTTAAAGCAGTAATAAACTTACCGAAGGGTGTCTAAGGACACCCCTAATGTTTAAGCACACTACATTACAGGCGAGAGGCTCGCCCCCCTGCTAGTTTTGTTAATGCTTAAAAAAATAAGGCGAAATATTTTAACTAAAAAGCGGTGGTTCATTTTTTCGAACCACCGCTTTTTTTATTGCTAAAAATTTTTTAGTTTAGTAATATTTCAAATATGAATAAAGAAAATATAGTTCTAATTATCGGTTCGGGCGGAAAAGAAAAATTTCAGTTCCTAATAGAACTCACAAAACTTAATAAAAAAGTTGTGGTTATGGATTTATCAGATAATAAAAATCTAAAATATCCTAAAAATATCACAACTATATTTTTACCAAAACTAGATAAAAAAACTGTTAAAAAAGGAGTAGATACCTTATTGCTAAATTTCAATATTGAAGCAACGGGATCTATCCTCGAATCTGCACTAGAAACTACAGCTTATATTCGTGATTATTTAAAACTTTCTGGTTTTTCCCTTGAAAAAACAATGATAGCAAGAGATAAAACTTTAATGTCAAAAATGTTGCAAGATAATGAAATTAGAACACCACAATTTCAATCGTTTTCAAAAAATGATAATGCTAAGCATATACTTTCTTTAGCTTCTAAATTTGAATACCCTATTATTTTAAAACCAACAATGGGTTCTTCAAATGTTGGACTTAGATATATAAAATCTCCAAATTCTTTTTGGAAATATTATCAAGATGCTCTTTTAGAAGTTAAGGAATCTCCTTTCAAGAAATATGAAGCAAGTAAATGGTTAGATGGTTGGATACTTAATGAATACATTGATGGAAAAGAGGTTGAGGTAGATCTCTATATTAAAAAAGGGAAAATAGCTTTTAAAATAGTTCAAGAAAAAACACTAATATTTAAACATGGTGAATTTATAGATGAAAATAATGCTGTGATCCCAACTATAACTTTAACTGACAAAGAAAAAAAAGATTTAGATATTGAACTAAATAAACTTGCTAAAACCGTCTGGAATAATATGGCAAAGCCATGTAATGTAAACTATTTTAATATATATGCAGAATATATAATAGATAAAAAAAGCAAAAGTTTCTGTATAGAATTTGCTTTAAGAACTGGTGGGGCATTATTACCAAAATCTGTTTATATGAGTACTGGAGTATCTACTTTTGAAATAGTTGCAAAATCACTCTTAAACCAACCGACAGAAATACCAAAAAAAATATCAAACAAAGGGGTATGCTGGCAAATAATTTTTAGTAATTACTCAGGTATTTATCGAGGAATGGAAGGAATAGATAAAATAAATAATAATATTACTATTATTCCTGCAAAAAAAGAGGGAGAAAAAATAATCGTTCCTCAAGCAGATTATTTGTGTTATATTTTAACTGAAGGAGAAACTTCTATTGAGGCTTCAAATAAACTGGCAAAAGCTTTATCTAATGCATACGTGCTGACCGAAAATAGTGAAGGAAAGATTGAAAAATCTAAAATACCTACAACTCCTTTATTTTGATATATTTTAAAAACTTTAAACAAAAAGCGGTGGTTCATTTTTTCGAACCACCTGCTTTTTAAATTTTAAAACTATTTCTGGTTATTGGTTTTTTACACCTTCTAACATTTCTGTTTTTTCACTATCTTCTTTATTTTTAATATACTCTGCTATTTCTTCTACCTTAAACTCTACAGCATCTTCATATGGTGTTTTTCCATAAAATTTAGTTTCAAGGTCAGCTCCGTTATCTATTAAACTTTTTGCTATTTCTAAATATTCTTGCTTTCTATCTCTACTAAACTTATCTATAACAATAAAAAGAGGAGTATATTCTTCATTATCTTTAGCATTTATATCTATGCCCTCACTTTTTATTAAAGCATCTGCTACTTCAAATTGTCCTTTCTCTGTTGCTGTATGAAGTAATGTTCTACCCGTATAATCGTTTATTTCGTCTACTTTAACACCTTTTTCTATCAAATATACGGCTACTTTTTCGTTATTTACTCTAATCGCTTCCCCTATGATGGTTTGATCATATTCATCTGTTGGCATATCAAGATACTCAGCATTTCCCTTTTCAATAGTTAAATCTATTAACTGGATAGCTATTTCTGCGTTTTCTTTATATTTTACTGCTTCAAAAAGCACTTTACAATAGTCATCTTGTAATTGAGGAACAGCACCCATACTTATCAAATATTCAATTATCTGCTTGATATTTTCTCTTTCAGGTTTTACCAGGGTGGTCATATATT